>Ga0209125_1000124_pt1 | contig 133013 bp, 96 predicted proteins | sample BarGraIncub1131A_FD_184503 | JGI IMG/M metagenome (GOLD analysis project Ga0209125, IMG submission 184503) | Arctic peat soil microbial communities from Barrow, Alaska - Barrow Graham LP Incubations 11-31A (SPAdes) (version 2) | ecosystem: Environmental > Terrestrial > Soil > Wetlands > Peat... | reverse complement strand
TAAAATGAAGATTTTGAGCCGGTTTCTTAACGGAAATTTTGAGTTGCTTGAGCCGTATGAGGGGAAACTCTCAAGTACGGTTCTTAGAGGGGGAAGCGGCAGCAATGCCGCCGACCTACTCGACAATAAGTAAACAAGAAAATCAGTTCAGGCAGATGGCTACTGAAATCATGAATCCTATTATGTAACAATTCAAGCTGAATGAAATATCATCTGATTCTCAATTTTGAAGAATCGCTTAAAAAAGTGTTTCTCATTTATTATTTCGTTCTGAGTTAAAAATCACCACACTGCACAAAATTTATCGCGAATAAATTTTGTGCAGTGTGGTGGGGCCCCAACTATGGCCTACGAAGGATTGAAGAAAAAAAAAGTGGAAAATCAGGAAATATGATAAAACATAATTACAAATATTGCTCTTCAACGCCTGCCAATGTGTCAATGGTGGAAAATTGGAAGAAAACGTAAAAAATCAGATAAATGGTGGAAAGAAGCAGGTGAGTCCTGACATTAAAAGCGTTGACAATAACAAGGTTAATGTCTGTTGTATTGATTGGTCCTTTATTGTTTGGGGCAACTATATTCGCGGGGCAACAAATGTTGAATAGTTTTTATTGACAAGATTTCCATACTTCGTCCACATCCTTTTATCGACAGCATCGCCAAAATGCGTCGCTTCTTCAGGCAGTATTGAAAGTTTGCGTTCGGAGCTTTTATCCTTCGTGAACTTACCGTCCTTGTCTGTTACCTTCGTATTGTTCATCGAGATGATTGTGTATTTGCACTTTTGCCCGTTGATGATGAAGTGAGGATAGCGCGTATCGTTCCCTTTTAAGATGTTCATCCACAACAGAAACTTATCGTGTTGCGGTGGTTCCTGTCCTTTATGAACACGCACGTCAACTGTCCAGCCATTGAATGTGAAACGGTCAATGGCCTGTTCGTTATAAGTCTTTGAATTTTTGGAGTTTGGCTGGCGCGAATCACCATACCTGTCCCTGAAATAAATCACAGTCCTCATCGGATGCGGAGCATAGTAACGGCAGAACTTATCAACCAGGTCATCAATCATCACACCAGGAGTATTTGATTTGACAAAGAATTCATTGATTGTACAGTCGACAGGCTGGATCATTTTGGTGACAAAATTATAATTGCGTTCCTGTGCAACAGAGAACAACGCAATCTTCGAACCCCAGTCAGGAACGACTTCTATTGGTTTGTGAGGATCGCAGTCAAGATCGTAACGGGAATTCTCATTGGATAACTGATCGGTATTCCAGTTTGTATTTTCAGCAATGTCCCGGATATAATCATTGTTGGTGGCATCGTAATAGATGTGTTGTGCGCTGTCAAGGTGGTAATAGCAATCTTCCACCTGGTCGGGTATCCAGTTAAGGATCTCCACCATGAAGGTCAGCAGGTTTTGCTTGTCATATTCCCTACAGATATAAGACAATCCCAGGTTTTCAAGGTTATCAAAGGCATTCGCGAGTGTAAAAAACAGGCCATCTTTGGATACAAAAGGGGCGATCTGCAGTTTCAGCCGGACAATTTCATTCCAGATATTTTTGTAGAGCGGCTGATCCAAGCATTTATATGCCTCAATTAACTGGATCTGAAGCTTCACGATCCTGTTCCAGGTATCGAAGATCGGGATGCCTGCTTCCTGCATGTAATAATCGCCGTAACGCAAAAGCCACATCTGGTCACGCGTGTAAGGCATCGACGAAACATAGCGAAAACCATGGTGCTGCTTCACGCGGTTTTCGGGCAGTGCCATGAACCCCCAGAGTTCTTCGTTACCCCTGTTTGCCGGTGAAACTTCCTCATCGTAGCGAAGTTTGTTCAGTGTCAATGCTTCATCCACGATTTCTCGGTCTATGTTGGGTCCTCGTGATGAGCCCTGTCGTTCCTGGGAAAGCATTAAAAAGCCCGTTCCGTTGGAAAAGGAAATGAAATTATCGTACCGGGTTATTTTTTCGTAAGGCTCAATAAATCCCAGCTTTTTGATGGGCTTTCCCCCGATTACAAAATCCTTGTCCTTTTCAAATCCCAGTTTTTCCAAAAACTTGAGTGTCGAAGGAAGCGTTCGGGAATAGATCTGGCCATAGGTTCTTCCCGTAATGGAGGTGACCGAACGAGGCATCTTTCGTACGATCTGGCTCATCTCCCACCCGATTATATAGGATTTCCCTGTTCCGCGTCCGTGAACGCTGACTTCACTTTTGGCATCTGCCAAAACAGACAGGTGCTGCGGCCGGTTCAGGAAAATCTTTTCACAGATCATGATTTCAAAATCTCTTCAGCCTCTATATCTGTAATTGCCGGACCTGAATACATCGCCTTCTGTATATCCTGGATGGTTGCAACCGGCAAGTCCTTTAGTTTTTCAGGGTCCATTTTAACGAAATCGCTATTCCCCTGAAGCATGATGTAAAACTCATGTTTTTCATTTCTTTTGGGATCGGCCATTTCTTCGGGTTTTTTGCCCATCAGTTTAGCCAGGTTCGCATGTTCCATCGCGATAATCCGCCTGTCTTTCTCATTGTGCGTCAGGCAGCAGTTATTAATGTTTTTCAAAATATCACTGATCAGCCATGACTGCCAGAAATCGAAATCAAATGAATGGAAAGTTTTAAACAAGTCGATGGAGCGATCTACATCGCGGTACGCGGTAGCATGGGAGATTTCCGGATATTTAGCAAGATGCATCGCAACAGCATCCCGTTTATTGGGATACCTGTCCAGGAGTTTTGTCGCAGAAACAATTCTGTTAAGCTCCTCCTGGTAATTGGAAGGAAGCGGTGAATCTTCAGGGTGCAGAAAATGAGCTTTTATCAGCTCATGATTTACCTCTTCAAGCGGCGGATAGTTCATGTTCTTGATTCTCTTTGATAGTTTAAGAAGATCTGCTGTGACGGACTGCTTCCGTTCATCGCAGATTGTTTAATTGCTTTACGCATGGCTATTTCAGCTGTAAACCAGCCTTTAAAGTAAGATGCAGCTCCCGGATTCCGGATTTGTTTTTCAGCAATCGCGAATTTCAGAACCTCTGAATCATCGTCATCCAGTTCCAGGTTAATGCAAATATCCTCGGGAGAGAAGAACAGCGAAGCGAGTTCTTCAATCGCGTTAAGGTGTTCCGTGGTTAAATTCATTGTCAAGAATATGATAGTCGAAATTAAAAATAGCAGGATCGGTAAAGATGGTCCCCCGCTCCAGTTTTGGGTTATCCGTCGCATTCTGACTGGTTACAACCGATATTTTCCACTGATCATTCCAAAGCAGCGCGACCTTGGCATGAACGGAGGTGCACCGGTAATCAAAACTGTCCATCAGCATCTGGAAAGGCAACGGGCTCATTGTCTTGACGCGGTTATCAATCAATACCCTGAAAGAAAGGATGAGTCCTTTGTTGATACAATTTTGCAGCTGCTCGATGCTTGTCTGGCTGAATGAATAAGATGTCATCAGGCAGTGAACCGGACCCGTCTGTTTGACCAGGTGCAGCATCAGGCGTACAAGGTTGAAGTTGCCCCAGCTGTAATAATGGGTTGAAAAGCCATTTTTCAGCTGGCCAATTGCCTTTATCAATGTTTTGGAGTCATCGGCCACGAACATTGATTCGTGGTCGGAACCGACCAGGGATTGTGGTTCGGGCCTGGAATCAGCCTCCGGCTTTTGCTGTATTTCGATCGATGAAGGATTGACTAACATGACAAGTGAAGGATTTGTATTTCAATTTCTTCAATCAGTTTAATGCGGTCACTGATACGTGTTTCCAGCTTGGATCGTTTCGGGCCATTGGGCAGCGGCATTTTCTGACCTGTGTGATTGGGAGACTGGAAGTCCAGCATTGACTGGTCCTTTGAGTTTAGGGTCTGCAGATTTTTCTTCATTTTCTTCAGATCGGCAGCGTCAAGCGTACTGATTGCATCCAGTTTCTGAACTTTGCTTTTCAGGTTTTTTTCAGGAATAGCAACCGACTCAAAAAGTTCCCGCTCATCAGGGATGATGTTCTTTTCTGTATAGGACTGGCGCGCATCGTACAGCACCTTCAGCCGTTCTGATATTGATTTGACGGAAGCAAATAAATCAGCACGCAGAAGGATGACTGAAGTGCTGTTATTCTCCGGTAACTGGCACATCTGAAGGTGCAATGCCCTGCGTTTTTGAAACAGGCTGGCTGTTTCAAGTATGACGCGCTGAATAACCGGTGGATAGGCTTCTGCATTTTTTGAATCATCGATTTCCTCCGGGGAATTGGGAATTGAAACTGATAATTCAACTTTGGAGGCGTCAAAGGATCTGGAATAGTGCTGCGCCAGTTTTTTCTCCTGCGGAGAAATAAACCGGGTTGCTGCCGAAGGTGACGCGTTTTTAATTTTTTGAATAAACACCTTCCAGTTCGTAAAATCTGCCAATTGCGAAGCCTTGCATATTTCATAGGGAAGTTTGTTTTTCATGGTTTGTTCCCTGCCAATAAACATCGCTGAATATGTCTGTTTGTTCGTCAGCTCAATCAGCAAAGTAACCCCGTCATTGTAATTCATTCCCGATTTTATCCAGGCAACAACCTTTAGTTTAATATCTTCCATTATTGATGTAGTTATATGTTTATATGGTTATATGATTACATGGTTATATCTGTTTATGCTTTCAGGTGGCCGTCGAAATCAAAGCCTTCGGCCAGGCGCAGGTAATGAAAAATATAGAGTTCCTGTATCAACCGGATGGTCAGTCCTGCTTCAAGTATCGCATAGCAAATCTTTGTATCCACGCCGAGAATAAATTTATTGGCGGCTTTGGAGAAAACTTCATTTCGGATGGAAGACCAGGTTTTTTTCTGTATAACCATCAGGTGACCAGCAATACGACAATTAAGATCAAGGACTTTATGCTGACCAATCACTGAAACATGATCCGCCACATTTTTATGGTATAAAATTGAATCTGAATTGATGTCGGTGCCTGTTGGTACCTGGCAGTTGTAATGGCAGCGGCTTGCATAACACGTAAAAAGTCCTGTATCCGGAAAAGCATCAATGGTTCGCTGGATCACGTGACCAAAATCGTTTCTTAAAAAAGCAGTATCACCATCCAGCAATACCACCCAATCATTCGGATCCGTTACCAACGAAAAGCAACGGTCAATCGCGTGTAGTAATTTTTTATCCCGGGCATATGGAGTGAAGAACCAAAGCATGTTTTTTATTTTGAACCGAAAATAACATGCTGAAAAACTTGAAGAAAGGACAGAAAAAAGTGAATTTTGGACAAATGGTTTCTGACATCTGCAGCATGACTTTTAGTACTTGATTATTGCGTAGACCGGGTGGAAAACAAAAAGGACAGCGCCCTGAAGCACCATCCTTTAAATTAAGCAAATGAAACTAAAAACTTAATTCTACTTAGAAATAACGTATCACCATTAAATCATAATCCAAATTTATATTAAATAAAGGTACCCTCCAAATTTTTACAGTTAATGAAAAACAAAAGAGTTAAAAAAATGTCATTTGTGCTGGTTTTAAATCCATTATCCGGAATAAAATAACTGATCGGCTGTCCCCGGCACCAAATTAAACGGCATAAAAAAGGAGGAAATTCTGTGAATTTCCTCCTTTTTTATACTGAAATTTATTACGGTTTTACAACAGTACTCATCTGAAGATTTACAGCAGTTTGTGCCAGTAACCTTCCGTTGATGGATGCACCGGTCTGTAAATTAATAGCTGTTTGACTTAGGATATTACCTTCAAAATGGCTGGTCGTTCCTAAAGTAACGGCACCTGATACTTGCCAGAAAATATTCTTTGCCTGTGCGCCTCCTGCCAATGTAATTCTAACATCAGAACTCATATCTAGTGTTCCGGCAACCTGGAATATCCAGACATCAGTAGACTTACCGGAGATTGTAACATTCGTTGGAATAACTACAGCAGTCGTAAATTTATACAGACCAGCAGTCAGTGTTTTGCCACCAATATTTCCGGCTCCTAAATTTAGAAAATTCGGATTTGAACGTCCGGCAGCATCTGTATAGGCAGTTTGCATATTAAGTACACCTGTCGTTAACATGGAAGCATTTGTAATCCTGCAGGGAAGTGGTCCTGCTGCATCTACTGAATATATGTTTCCGGCTACTTCCGGACAAGTCAATTTAATAGCGGCGCCGGTAATTGGACTCGTTCCAATATTTCCGGTAACAGCAGATTTATAAACATCGGTAATTCCGGATTTTGACAGAATAACAAAATTACCTGCAACGCCAAGATTTACAGCTTTCAATGACGACCCCTTGCTTTCATGGAATTTTGCTGATTTCAAAGTTGCATCAGAAGCCAACGCGGAAGAATTATCAGCATTGTTCAGGTCTTTACTGCACCCGGTCACAAAAACAACAAATAGCATTGCTGCTGTGGGTAATAAATTTTTAAGTTTCATTGTTTTAGAAATTATTTTGTGACGTAATTATCACGCCTCGAATATACGGGCATCGGTTCCTGAAAAGGTTACATAATTTTAGAAATAACTTGCAAAATTCACACATTCAAATTTCACACACCTTTTGAGTAAAAAAAAAGGTGTCCAAAAATCTTGGACACCCTCATTCAACAATTTAAATATCAAGCAGAAAAGAATATTTATTTCATTTTTTCAAACGACTTTTTTTGTGCATGGTACCGGCATTTTCAATAACTTGTTTACTTACATATAATTCAGACTTACCCTGTTCCGTAATTTCGAGATATGGAAAATTGCTTTCATAGAGCTGTTTGATTTTCTCCAGGGGAACTGAATCACTGCCGAAATCAATTTCCCCAAGCAAAGCTGTAAAGACTTTACCGGGTTTTAATTTTACGAATCTGAAATATTCTTGCCACATTTTAGGATGATTAAATGGACTCGGTCAGCGGAATATTGCCAGTATAAATATGAATCCGTGGCGTCTTGGCTGTAAATTCCATTGACACCCCTTTGCGTGCAGCAGTTGTTTTTCCTGTTCCGATACCGTCAGGTGAGGAAGCCAGGATGGCCGGACGAAGCGCATCGCCCATCACATATTTCTGACCGTCGCTGTCTATCATGATGAAAACAAGGTTTTCATTTTTTATCGCGTTCAAAAAGCCAACCACTTTGTCCTGCATCCCGGGATGAAATACAGAAAGGTGATAGACAAATGAATGTCCGTCAATTTCACCCACCATTTCGCACTTGAATTCGCCGGTGTCATCGGTCAGATAAAGCTGGTACATTTTCTTGCCCGCTTTCATTTCAAGATCGCCGGTAAGGTTTGCTGCTGTTGCCAATGTCGTAGGTGCAACCGTTTTGGTTGGCCAGGTATCCACATCATCGTACAGACCGAAGTAAACGATCTGCATAATTCCACCCATGTTATCCCCGTTCAGCAGGTTTTTGGTAATATCTGAAAAATCAATCATCTTGTTTTATTTTAAAAGGTTGATCAGCAGCTGGTTTTAAACTGTAAAACCAGCTGCTGAAGATTGAATTGACTAGGTATGCTGGATATTGGTCCATACGATCTCGTTGATACCGAAACCAAGTCCTTCCTGCCAGTCGGCCATTACAGCCACTGAGCGTTTTGACTCTTCCAGTTTAAACTGGTTCTTTGACAAGGAAGCTGGAGAAACATGAAGGAAGTTCGGGGTTGGAGTACAGAAAATATCATTGGTGCCCACCATACAGGCAAGCGGTTTTACATCCAGCGGGGTAAAATCGATGCCGCCATCAATCTGTGAATCGGAAGTCCGCTGGTAGAACAGCTGGGCACGCTTATCCTGAAGGTATTTTTTGTACCATTTGCGGCTCATAAAAACATTCATCTTTATGCCCTGGTAAACTTCCGCGATTTCATCCGTGAATTTCTCCACCTGGTCAAAAATGGTATTCTCGTCAAGCGCTCCAATATTTACGGAATTGATTGTACCTGCATCTACTCCGGCTTGTAACTGGTGTTTAAGGCCATCCATACCGGTTCCGTTTAAACCTGCCACACCAGCTGCGGGTGCTGCATAAACACCTTTGTAGTATTCATTCAGTTCCATGTCCTGGTCGATGGTAGGAATGTAATGCGTTTCCATCAGCCACTGTACGAATGGCCATGCTTTGCGGTCAAGGCCACCCTTGGCCAAAAATCCAAGCCAGGTTGAATGAAGATCATCCGGCTGAAATTCATCATCAATCTTGTACCTGTACTGACGGATTTCATTGGGTTTGATCTCAAGCGCCCCCTTTTGGGTGAAGGTCTTCTGGAAGGGCTGAACCAGTGACTGAAAAGTTGAATTTGCCAGACGGAAGATCGTATCGTCCGTCTTGATAGGGGTTGCAAAGGAAGTTATTTCCCTTCCCTGGGTAAGTCTGGTCAGAATCCTTTTTTTGTTCTGTCCCGAGTCGATGTAAAATGCACCATACTCGCTGATAATGTCCGAGATGTTCAATGACATGGCATTCGTTGTTAAGAGTTTATATCAAATTGTTTATTGTGGGAAAGGTTGTCAATCAGGTTCCAGTCAACTTCCTTGGCAGTTGGCTGATCATCTTCCTTCAAAAGCTGAACAGGGGTTGCAGAAAGTTGGGAGGCAAGCAGTGTCCGGATCGCTGAAGCCTTGGCTTCGGCTGTTTCGGATGCTGCGATCGTGGGATCGATGGCATTGAAAAGATCATAGGCAGCGGCAAGCGAAGTTTGTGCGGCAGCCAGTGCCGTGTTGGCAGTTGTTAATTCCTGAATTGCGGAATTGCGTTCCGTGAAAAGCTGCTGATTGGATTCGAGCAATTCTTCGACCGACTGCAGTTGTTCCTCGTTTAAGAAGGAACCTTCTTCCGTGCATTCAAGGTGATCAACCTGGAGCACGTTGTTTAAATGGGCAAATTGTTTCATTATTATTTGGGTGTTATTTGATTGCTGATTCATTGGGATTTCTTTTACATAGCTGGTAACCGCCAGCATACGGTCAAGGGCAGTGTCAAAACTGCCGATAGCGTCAATCAGGGAACCGACGACCTCAGAAGCAAAGTAGGTCCTGCCAAGCATTTGTTCAGGCAAGATGGACGGCCGGCAAGCCTGAATATCCGCTTTAAACTTTTCGTTTAAGGGGTTTAGAATCCGCTCTTTGATAAGTTTAAAATCAAAATCGTTGATCGCTTTTTCATACTCTTCATTCTTTTGCTCGCTGCCATCCGCGTAGATGGTCACTGATACTTCGCCCAGGCTGTTCTCTGAAGATTTTGATTTTCTCCCTTCGTAGGTTGCCATCGTACCAATGCAACCGATCATATCCGTTTCACGGCTCGCGATGATTTCGTTGGCATAGCTGGCAATATAATAAGCCGCGGATGCGGCCATCCCGTCAATCCAGGCGATGACTGGTTTGGTGCAGCTTTGCATGGCATCTGTTAATTCCGGAACGGCGATCGACTGTCCCCCACCCGATTCAATAACCAGGATATGTCCAATTACATTGATAGAGGCATCCGCTTTCAATAGGCGTGATGCCAGCGTCCGGGTACCCATTGGTCCGCAGTCCTGGTCATGTTTGGTTAGAACCGATCGTACTGGAAGAACATGGATTACTTTTAAGGAAGGTTCCTGGGATTCAATTTTCCCGGATTCAATTTTCCCGGATTCATTATTTCCGGATTTATTATCCTGATCAATGCAAATTGGTGCGGATAACTCAGAAGCAGAAATGAGGTATGGGATATTTGATTCAGGTTCACTTGATTTTTCAATCTGTAAACCATTCAGCATGCTTCGGAAGATAGGGAGCATACTATTTAATGTATGCGGCTCTATTTGCCAGGGAGAGGAAATTGCTTCTTTTATAAATTCAAAATTCATTTTTGAATAGTATTTGAAGCAATTTTAGGCAATAGAAAAGGCGGTCTAAAGGACACAGACCGCCTGAAAAGGAAGAAAAGCGCTTATTTATAGCTATTTAATCATTCGGATCGCTCATTAACCGGACCGGCGGATAATGGACGTTACCGGAAAAGGATATTTTGTAACCCCGTGGCTCAGCCGAAGTAAGTCCTGTTGAGAATTCAGCATTGAATCGAATGGGTATTTCCGGGCGGCCTAGTAAAACCCTGTCTTCGTTGGAGTCCATGTAAAAAACCACAAAACGGCGCTGGCGCATCATATCTTTAATGATAGCCTCCGTTTCGGAATCGAAGCCTGGAATAAATCCTGTTATTTCATGTTTGTAGGTTGTACCTGCAAACGAATGTGCGGGGATGACTGTTGCCCCTGCAGTATCCTGGGTCATATTGATTTCTACCACATTATTAAAGGATGTGAGAACTGCACGGTTCCCATTGATGGTAATGTCTTTGGGGGGAATCGCCCACAGGCGGATGACGCCACCCATGTTTTCAGGTTGTTTAATGGTGTATTTCATAGTAAAAATTGAGTCGGCTACACTGTCCCAAAACCGGGACAGTGTAGCGTTATAAATGAGTGAAATTTAACATATTTTAACTAAAAATTGATGTTTTCAAAAATTTGTTTGCTGATTGATTTGGTATTAATTAGTGTTTTTAAAAGGAGTCGTTCAAGATGATCATATGCATAATCGCGAAAATCTATTTCATTGGTTATTTTGAAACGGTAAAAATCCTTTTTGATGGCTTCAAATGTCCAGTAATCTTCTTCCATGTGGTAACGTTCCTGAAATTTTTCAATAGCTGCCTGGATAGGAGTGCCAAATGAAATATAATTGCCTACTACGGATCGCATTAATTGTTTTGCCTGAAGTTCGTAATGTTTATTAAACCTTGCGATATCAGTTTTAGAAAGTTGCCATCCGTAACGGTAATATTCCGCGGAGGAAATAAGCACAGATACAAAAGGCAAAGTCTTACTGTTTAAGCTTCTTTTATCGTAAATGGTATCGCAATGGTAATTTGGTTTTGTAAGCATCCGTTTTAACCGGATATTTTCATTCGGATGGGATGAGAAATCAACGGGATCGCCGTAATTGTTTACGAGAAACCTTTTCACATAGGATTTCACGGGAATAACTGAAATGAATTTCATAGCATCAGGTTAAAATGATTTTGGGGTGCAATGGCTTGAGGGGTAGTACAAATATAAAAATAATTAACACATAAAAAAGGTGCAAATTTAATTTTGCACCTTCAAAATGGAAAATAAATTATGGAATCAGTCTTTGTTAACCTGTTCTATATCGTCAATTTTATGCAGGAGAAGCTGAATACTTTTAAATTTGTCTACATCAAGCAGTGGTAATTGCGGAAAGCAACCCAAATCAGGTTCAGATTTAAGAGGAGATTCTTTACGGCGCACCCTGGAAGACTTTGTCGCATGACCAACTGCATTTAAGGCTTTCCTTTCGACCATTTTATTCGTTTTATTTGCTTTACCCTTCTTCTTGTTGGTTTTAGGGATATCTACAACACCTTCAATTACTTGATTAAGGTTTGACTTGAAATCGCAATAATGTTTTGCCTGTAATTCATGGATATTTACAGCTTTCATTTTACCATATCTCTCCAGATCAATCAATTCTTTATTATCGCGTTTAGAAGGATCAAAAGTCGTTTCTCTTATCCATTCCCTTTTCGAATTTGGTTTCATTGTGTAAACTTTTCCCGTCCGCTGTGCCAAATAATAGTCTTTTGAATAATGGGGGTGTTTCTCCCTGTATTTTCTCGCATAATCCTTCCGCTTTTCCCTAATAGATTCGAACTGTTGGCTGGCTTCCAATTTTTGTAATTCATCAATAGCCAGGCTAATTTTGCTCATGGATTTAGGGTTTTAAAAATTCATTTGATAAAGTTAACGAATTAAAGTTCATTTTGCTTTCAGAATCCGCAATGAATGTTGAAATTTCGCATTTAGGGCGTGCAGCAAAACATCAATAGATGAATACAATTCGGATTTGTCGAGGTCCTTTATGATCGTACCTCGCTCCGGTATATAGCTTGTGATCATCACATCATAAATTGTAACATCAAAATCAATAATGAGTTTGGGCCCTTCATCCGGGTTTGTTACCTCCTTGTAACCAAACTGACTGCTCACAATCTCGCCCTGTAGGATCAGGTTGTTTCTCAGAAAAACAACCTTGTCTTTAAGGGTATAATCCCTTGCAACAGTCATTACAAACGGTTCGGTTTTTATGACTTCATCTTTAATTGGCTGATGCTTAAAACGAAGTTTTTTGGGAAGCGGCTTTACAATGCTAAGTGCTTCATAAGCACGTGTTGCCATTGTAAGGCTGTCCGTCTTTATCAGGGGTTCAATAAATTTGTAACGCATTAGTTTGCGCTCTCCCTGTATAATCAGGAAGCCATTGTTCTTGAGGTATTCCAGTATATCATGCCTGTACCTTGTTGAAATCTTCGATTCATCCAGCAGGAAATTAAGTCGTACTTCCATTACGCTCACGAAAACATTTGCTTTCGCCCTGAAAGCATCAATAAGTGCTTTAAAACTTTCAATGTGATTTTGCCTGGTTAATTCTAAATCTGTCATTACTTTTAATTTTTGAGTGTTTAAATATTTGATTTTAAGTATTCATTTATTTCAATATTTTATCCTGTAGTACTTGTGCATTCCAACTCAGTTTTGTACCCTTTCAACAAAAAAAAAAATTCTTCACACAAGGGCGGGGGTATTTTTGCCAACGGAGGCAATATTGACAACACATACAACGCTTACAACGGTTTGACAACATATAATGAAATAAAAAAATGATTTAATATATTGATATAGAGCATTGTTTTTGTGTGTTGTCATTGTTTTCATCGTTGTCACTATTTTCTCGTGTGAGGCATATATTTATTTTTTTTTACTCAAAAGGGCAAATCCTGCTGGGCTTTTTTAAACTCCGTTTCCTCTATTTTCAGGCGCTCCTCTTCCAGCTCTTTTTCCTTCATTTCCTTAATGGCAGGGTTGTTTAAATTGGGTTTCATATCATCATTATCAAACTCTAAACTTTGGCTGACAATCAGGTTCACATCCATTTTGTTATAATCGAAGCACCATGCCTGGTGGTTCCAGTTTTCTTTTGTCTCACGGTCGTAAAACCGCTTGGCCTTAATCTTGCCCTGGTAGTATCTTGTTTTCTCAAGGTAAAATTGGATTGTTTTTTCGCCCAGGGCTGGCATATTGCTCATCCGTGCGTATTGGGCATACATCGGGTAGATCCCATCCCAACGAACAAACAGACACATCATCCCTTTATGATAGGTTACTAACTCATCATAACCAACATAGCGCATTTGCATTACATCGGCAAGCACATAGTTGCGCCCCTCTTTTATCTTCTTTTGCTCAATCAGCGTGGCAAAAATGCTCCACCAGTTTTTCAGATCATCCGAACTCTCAATGAATTTTTGTTGCTCCTCAATAATGCTAATCCCGTGATTAAGAACCTCGTCAAACGTAAAAGGAAACTCAAATTTATCTTTTAGTATTTCGAACCCGGTAAGGATCGTCGATAAATTTTTCTGGAGGCGTACCGATACTTGGGGAGCATGTGCTGATATCTTCGTCTGGATGGCGCTGTTTGTTTCAGCAAACTTTTCAAGTACCAGGTCGCGGTATTTAAAAAAAACATCGGTAAGGTGTGCAAGTCCCTTCTCCTCAATATTTTTAAGTTCGTTGTATTTGGTTTTTTGCTCGTCCGTATAGTCTGATTTATAGCTGGTAAGGCAAAGGCACCGCTCCAGTAGGGCAACGTCAAGTGTGGGCAAATCCTGGCCGCACAACAGGGCCATTTGATTAATGGGTATATGCTCCGTCTTTGTCCCAGCGTTGCCCATGCTCCCCTGTATTTTTGCTTGCCGATTGTAAATCGATTTTAGCATTTCGATATACTTCATGTCAAGCATATTTTTGTATTCATCGATCAGGCAAAACGAATTATGAAACGATTTCATAGTTTGCGAAAGCCCGTAAATGGTCACTTTCGAAAGGTTATTGATCGGCTGTTTTTCACCAAAAAAAGCCAGTAAACTATCGGCAACCTGTGTTTTACCGGTTCCTTTCGGCCCGAAAAAATTAAGTAGCGGTAACTCCCCGTGAACCAGTTTGAAAATAGCATCCGAATAAAACGATGTAACCAGGGCACAAATGCAAATCATTGTATTGTTGCCAAATACTTCCATGTACCGGCTGCTCCAGTCTTTAAAAGTCGTATCCGAAGTCAGGTGCAAAAACTTTTTTTCATTCAGAAACGCCGTTTTGTCGTGGGCATACAAATTACTGAATGCTTTGATGAGGTAATTTTTACCGCCTACCGTAATCAGACCATTTTCATCTGTCTTTGTGAATTCGCCATCCATTGTTGTAACGCCATCGGCCCATGCCCAGAAGCCTTCAGACTGCCAACCCAACTGCTCAATTTCGCTGGAATAGGTTGTGTGGGAATAAAGGCGTTCCTTGATATCATCGAGTTCATTTTGCTGGCCTTTGAAGATGAAGTTGCCCTTTTCTTCGATCGCACATTTGAAACGCCTAAGATCATTAAGGTCCTTGGTGTCAAGCGAAATATTCACTTTAAGACCAAACTCATTGAGCATTTCGAAAAGCTTGAAATGGCCGCTGGAGGTGTTTGAATGGATGATCGGAGTTATAATGAAGTTGGATATTTTAGCAACATGGCCAGTTTTGGAGTAATGATGCATCGCATTGTCACGGAAAAAGTGGCTATACCTGTTTAAGTCATTTAGCTGTTCCTGCGTAAGGTTAAGGGGGTTGTCTCCAGGGCTTATTTCAAGGTCAAAATCGGGTTCATATGTTTTGGCATTTTTACGCAGGAATGTGGCCAGGATCTTCTTGAAATCACCAATAATCAGTTTCACCCCTTGTTGTTTAAACATTGACTGCACGTTGGAAAGTTTGGTCATCCGGGTACTCTCGGGTAAATAGGAAAGCAGTTCTGCAATTTGTTCGATGGCATAGGAGGTGAATACATCATCTGCATGGGAAAGCAAATCAGTGATTTTGTTGATGTACCAGTCAGTGAAATTGATGTAAGTAATTTCGTAAGGGTCACCGGATTCTTTGTCGTAGCAAATTTCTGTTCCTTCTCGCATACGGACATCCAACTGAAAACTGATCAGACGCTTGATGTTGTGAATGATCGGGGTTTCCTTTTTGTAAATTTTGTCGAAGCCGTCAACAACGAATTCGTCAAAGATTACAATTTTTGTCAGTTTTTTAAGTTTCAGAATTTCATTTTTTTGAACAGGGGTATTATTCATACCCAGACAATTGCGAACATCATTGAGGTGATTTGTGATCACAGTTTCAAATTTTGAAAAGATAAGCACCTGTTTCTTTTCCCTGATTTCTGCTGCAGCCTCCTCAAAGGCAAACCATTTGCCTTCCTCTGTTGTGATGGCCATTTTTTCCCGCAATCCCCTGATATCCTTCAATAGTTCATTTTCTTTGATTCCGAAGATGGTGGAACACGTTTGAATATATGCGAGACGAATATTTTTGTCTTCGATGATGCTTATATCGTTCGTTATCCCGGTCAGCAATTCCCCTTTACGTGTTGGATCTTTATCGACTTCGTCCCGATACTGCAAAGCTTTAAATTCAATAAAATTTATCTCCGAATTCTGAAAGTATTCTTTTGCTTTAGCTGGTTCTGAATTCCGGATGAAAGAGTCGGGATCTTCTTTTTCGGGCAAAACAATGATCCGCAGGTTGATTTGTTCAGATAATAATGGTGTTATTGTTTTGATCGCGGCTTTAATGCCAGCTGAATCTCCATCAAGGAGAAGCACAATATTATTCGTAAATCTTTTGATTGCCCTTATCTGCTGTACTGTAATGGCCGTACCTGAAGGTGCGACAGTATTACCAAATCCGATCTGATCCATCTGTAAAACATCGTGCTGACCTTCGACCAAGTATGCCTTATCTGCTTTAGAGATCAGTTTTTTGGCGTAGTGCAGGCCAAAAAGCAAGTCTGATTTTTTGAAGATGTCACTTTCGGGTGAGTTTTTAAACTTTGGCTGAAGCTCCTCATCCAGACGTCTGCCCGTGAAACCGCAGATCTCACCGGCGGCGTTTCTGATAGGGTAAGTTATCCGTCCGGACCAGAAACCGGAGGTTGAATAACCAATCCCCCATTTCTCAATTGTGGTTGGCAGTATCCCACGTTCAAGTGTAAGCCAGTCGATTGCCCGTTGGTTATTGGAGAGTGAGGAAACGAACGAATCGTTTTGCTTTTTGAGAAACAGAAGCGAAGCTTCACGTTTTTTGAAAGATGCAAGTTCGGATTCGGAAAGTTCACGTTCCGGAACATCAATATTGTAACGTTTTGCGACTAATTTAAGGGCAATGGGATAAGAAACTCTTTCACATTCCTGGACAAAATGAACGGCATCTCCACCCTTGCCGCAGCCAAAGCATTTGTAAATTCCCTTTGATGGTGATACGGTAAAGCTTTCAGTAACTTCCTCGTGGAACGGGCACTTGCCAATAAAATTGGGTCCTGAATGTTTAAGGGTGATTGATTCAGCGATGATATGTTCTATCCTCGCCGTGTCTTTAATCGATTGAACAAGTTCATTAGGTATCATAGGTGAAAATTTAAACTATCTCTTTGATCAGAATTGCCCTCGCCCAGGAATCAGAAAAGCCGGGATCACTTATCATCGCAACTTTTCTAAGTTGTTTAGGTTCAACACCCCATATTCCCAATATCCAGCCGGATGAAACCTCCTCCCATGAAAATGTCCAGAAATGCTGTGTAACGATTCCATTAATTTCCTTTTTGGTTTTTGGGTTGATGCAAATGACCTGCTGGTCCACCCAAAGTTCCATTCCTGGAACCGGCTGAAGGATATGAAAGAACAAAGGATTTGCCCTGCCTTGTTGTATCATGATAACCGGACGGTCAGATTTGGCAATATGGTTATCAGCGTTATTCATTTCATTAATCATGCATTAAATACCTGCGGCTTCTAAAAGTTTCTCTATTTCAAGTAAATCATTTTGTTCCTGGAGTTGTTCTGGTGTAATTTGCATTGCTACCTGAAATTCAAGTTCAAAAGCCAGGTATTCAAATATTTGATTCTTATTAATTGCTTTATTTATAATCGAAAGGAAGGCAATTACATTTACGATATCGGTAATGTACATTGTGATGGGTATTAGTTCTTTGGAACCTGAACGAAGGGATTTATATATTGTAATCAGGCGCGAAGTATCAATTTGTTCAATACAATACCCATTTAATAGTTTAATTGTACCTATAAGCATATTTATATGCTTACGGCATAATAAGATAGTAATTTCATGCTGAGTTTCCATTTGCTTTTATTTGAAAATATTAAACATAACACAAACTAAAAACATAGTCAATAGACTAAATTGATTTGATCATTAAGGCTAATAATACTCCTGATAATCCACCAAACATTGCTCCGGTTGAATAAAGTAATTGTTCAACCTTGCTTCCAAAAACAACTTTACGAACATTGATCGTCCAGATATAGGAGATGCCGAAGCCACAAACGGCAATACCTATCCATATTAATCTGGAAATAAAGAAGATATTGGCAGATACAAGTAAAACCTGACAGAAGCCGGTGAAAAAAATTGAAAAATGGTTTTTCATCGGTTTGAACAATAGATTTCCCACGGAATGAATTTGCTGTCCACATAAGCGAACATTTCTTTGTTCGCTGTCATTGAAACCGTGATATCCTTACGGGCTTCAATACTATCCCGCCAATCGGTTGAAATTACGACCTGGTGGCTTGAATCAATATCGTATTGGCGGTCCTTTCGATATTTGCTTGAATTTTCTGACCGATGTTTTGAGAGGTCAATAATTGCTTCTTCTGGCCTGGAGGCCCTTACAATTTCGAGAAATACCGGATAAAAGGATGAATCGTAATCACCGATAACAGCTATATTCATATTCAAGGATTTTTAGCAGAATTTTTTGAACTCGATAAAAGCAGATTCAAGAATCTCCTTTTGAACTTCCGGTGAAAGGTCAAAATACGAACCCCCTTCAGCCATTGCAGGAAATATCGAATCTTCCTCTATTGTGCCATTGGCAATCTGGCCGTACATTTGATAGGAGCTTTTGTCTGGCAATGTCACAATTACAGCAACATCCAAAAGGGTGCGAACGATCTGAAGATTTCTGGCTTTCATTGATATTTTCAGGTATTTAAGTTGAAGCCGGTGGGGAATCGAACCCTCTGTTGTAACCAAGAACAAATCTCATACATCGGCTAAATTCTCTGCATTTGCACCTGCAGAGAAATATAAATGAGCCAATGCTGGAACGAGTATCCGGCAAAGTCCTCCTGGCATAAACCAGGAAGACATAGACTCAAACCAAAAAACTAAACTAGCGAATGAACGACGGCCTTTCCCCACCGTAGGGCACTTTGCAACCTATAAATTGTTAATTTCCGCGGTAATATTATTTTTAGTTTCCCTGATGTTTTTGGCAATTTTCAAAGCAAATTTTAGGATTTTTAGATTCTGACGCTTGCCATTGAAGATCATATCAACATAGGCAACTGAAACTTCAAATTTCTGTGCCAGTAAATCTCTGTATCCTTTTGGCATTTCGGATTTTAGTTTTTTTAGATGTTGAGTATCCATTAATTAATTTTGTTTTGTATTAGTTTTGTAAATGTTTTCTAAATGTTGTGCAAATAATATACATTTGTTGTGTGAAATATTCAGCTCATTTTATTAGTTGTTATAAGATTATAAGTTGTTTTATACTGGTTAAATATTTATCTGATTTAATCGGCTTTGTTGTTGAAAACAAAGTAAATGAAATTTGTTTTACTAAAATAGCAAATAAATTAAAACTTAGCTTATAAATAATCATTTTAAATAAAAAATATATGGATTTATCTATTAATCAACGTTTGAAAGAATTTCTTACATACAAAAAAATTTCTTACGAAACTTTTCGTAAAATGATTAACTGTACGCATATTCAGCAAATAAGTAATTGGATGGCGATAAGGGAAAAAATTCCTGATAAATATTTGATCGCTATTATAGTTAAACTGACTGACTTAGATGCACGCTGGCTGATTACCGGAGAAGGCAATATGAAGTACATAATAGATGGAATAAAACGAGAGACGGAAAATTCAGAATTGGAACAAGCGAAAGCGGAAAATGCAATGAAAGGATTTTATTTAGAGGCCACAGGATTGACTGAAGTAATGGAAGAATTAAAAAAAACAATGTCAACGATGAATTCCACAATAAATGATATCCAGAAAAACATGACCTATTTTAATATTTTAAAACCAGAAGTACCTGAGGCGAAAGTTTTGGAATCTGGAAAGGATTTAGAAAGAGATAACGAAAGAGATTTTGAAAATAAGATATGAGAAGGATCCATTATAAATCTTCAATTGGTATTGACTTTTTTTTTGCATAAAAATATTGCCGGGATCAATTTGATAACAATGCTTTAAAAACGCTTATTTAGAAACGTTCTAAATATATTGTTTCAAAGCTAAAAAAGGTACCGCATGGGTAGAAATGGCTGAAATTAAAGAAGGAAAAGAAAGGAACGAAAACGAACGAAAACGAACGAAAATGAACGGTAACGTTAGTAAAACTGTACGTTAAAATTCATAACAAATTGATTGTCAATCTTTAAATATTACCCATAATACACCCATAGTACATCACTCCCATCCGATCTGTATCTCCGTAACATACACGGTATTTTGTATCGTAACTCAGCATAATTGAAAAATAAATAGTGAACAATTTTAAGATTGTAAATTTACTTTTTATCATTGAAAGCGGAAAGAAACCATTGTAATGTCAAACTTTTATTGAGAAAAATCGTTATTTTTAGTAGATACTGAATAAAAATTTATTAACTTTACTTTATTAGTAATCTTCTAAAATAAAAGACATGAAAAATTCAATAGAATCTGGAAAGTTTATCGGAGCATTGCTGATTGGAGCCATTGCCGGCGCAGCAATCGGAGTTTTATTTGCACCTTATAAAGGAAAGAGAACACGTAACAGACTTGCAACCAGGGCAAAAATTCTTGCAAAAGATCTGAGAAAAAAGAAAAACGAAATGTCCGTAAATTAAGCATCTTTTTGGTCTGTGAACGGGTTATCCAGTAATCGCTTGATTTCGCTGACGACTGTCGGGTATTGATCATATCTGGTTAATATTGTTGAATTATATTCTATAAAAAATTCCTGCATAAAGAAGGTTTGGCGGGGAGTGTTTTTTATTACCAAAGTTGGAAATTTGCCTCAAATAGAATAAAATCAAATAAGGAGAAGCCGCTATGACTTCTCCTTGTTGTTTGGAGACACTTCCGGGATTTCAATTATTCTTTTAAACACCTAAATAATTTCAATTTAATGCTGATAAGCCATTAGATCCCGAAATAGAAGCTTTCTTATTTTAAGAATTCAATTACAGATATTTTGTAAGGATAATTTTCAGTTTACACCGGTTTACTCACTATTTGAACAAGAGGCAATTAACCCAAAATTTTTCTATCGGGTGAAAAGGCTGACACAATAAATTGCAGGCTCCTCAGTGCATTGTGGCACACGCTACAGCACAGATCGGCAGGACAAAGAACTTTATTCAGACCAAATTCATTTTACCCCTGAAATAGGTGATAATGTTGTGAATAAAGTGCTATTTTTACTCAAAACGTTCAGGTTCACGGATCCTTAAAACAATTGTAATTATATTTTGAAGTTCGTGAATTTGGAAGTAGGGAATATTCATTTTATTGAGAAGTTATTTTTGAAGTATGAGTCTATTGAAAGCAAGCATATTGGTGATTGATGATGATATTGACGTGCTGACCGCCGTAAGGTTAATGTTGAAAACTGAAGTAGAAGAGGTCATTACAGAAAAAAATCCTGAAAACATTCCTTCGCTCATCACGTCAAGGGCATTTGACCTGGTATTGTTGGATATGAATTTTAATGCTTCCGTCAATACGGGAAATGAAGGGTTGTATTGGTTAAAACAGATTAAAGCGTTAAAACCAGCAATTTCGGTAATCATGATTACCGCTTATGGAGATATTGACCTCGCTGTACGTTCGTTAAAAGAGGGAGCGTCTGATTTTATCGTAAAGCCCTGGCACAATGAGAAATTACTTTCTACAATTTCAGATATTTTAAAGAAGAAAACACAGAAGTCACAACCAGTTAATCTTAAAAACCAAAATGACCCAAATTTACTGGGAGAGAGTGATGCAATGCTCGACATCTTTGCCAAGATTAATAAAATAGCGCCAACAGATGCCAATATTTTAATCCTTGGTGAAAACGGAACAGGAAAGGACCTGGTTGCCAAGTCAATACATGATAAATCGTTACGCAGCAATCAACCGTTTATTAAAGTCGATATTGGTGCACTCACGGAAACATTATTTGAAAGTGAACTGTTTGGCCATACCAAAGGTGCCTTCACCGATGCAAAAGACGAACGTATGGGCAGGTTTGAAGCGGCAAACGGTGGCACACTATTCCTTGATGAAATAGGAAATATTTCGTTGCAGCAGCAAGCCAAATTATTAACGGCCTTACAGAACAGGCAAATCACGCGGCTTGGATCCAACCAGTCAATTCCCGTTGATATCCGTTTGATTTGCGCCACCAATCTTTCGCTTGCAGAATTATCGGATGTGAACCGGTTCAGAAAAGATCTGATTTACCGCATTAATACGGTGGAAATCATTGTACCGCCGTTGCGGAAAAGGAAAGAGGATATCGTATTGTTGACAGAACATTTTACGAAGAACTACTCCACAAAATATTTCAAAACCAACATCAGCTTCTCCGATGCTGCCTTTCAAAAGTTAAAACAGTACAATTTCCCCGGAAATGTAAGGGAGCTGCAATACATTATCGAAAGGGTCATTATCATGTCAGAAGGTGAAGTGATCCAACCTGATGACCTGATCTTTTCACCGATCGAGTCTTCCAATCAGAGTAAGGAAAACGATGACAATGAAACAAAACTGAGCACACTCGAAAAGAATACCATTTTAAGGGTGATCAAAAAGAACAATGGTAATATTTCGAAAGCGGCAAAAGAATTAGGCCTGACGCGTACCGCTTTATACAGGAGGCTCGGCAAATATGAAAACTAATCAATCAGATTGGGGAATACTGTGGCGTGTGATATTGCTGTTTATCACGCTGCTTGCTTTTTCTTTCACACTATTGAAAGAGCTTTATTTCATCAACCTTGTGCTTCTGCCCGTTATCATTTTCCAGGTGAACGATTTTTATCGTTTGCACAAGAAGACACGTGAGGAAGTCAACCAGTTTGTAGAATCCATTCATTACAGGGATTTCTCCAGAAACTACAATGTGAAACATGCACCCGTTGATTTACAGTCGTTGCGTGAAGGGTTCAATGAAATTAATTCAACATTCAAAGTCATCAGCAAAGAGAAAGAAGCACAGTACCAGTACCTTCAAAAAGTGCTTGAACTCGTTGATACTGGTATCCTTTCGTTCGAACTGAAGAGCGGTGAAGTTATATGGATGAATGAATCGATCAAGAAAATATTACAGGTTCCTTATTTAAAAACAATTCATTCACTGGACAAAAGGGACCATGTACTTTATACGCAAATTGTAAATCTTACGCCTGGTGAAAGCGTGATCAGTACGATTCACCGCGAAAAAAGTAATTTGAAAGTGGTGCTCTCATCCTCTGTCTTTAAAACGGAAGATGTGCAATTTAAACTGATCGCTTTTCAGAATGTGAACGAAGCCTTGGATGAAACGGAGGCAAAGGCCTGGCAAAAACTATTAAGCGTGATGACGCATGAGATCATGAATTCAGTAGCGCCAATTTCTTCGCTCGCCACAACCTTACAAAACAGGCTGAAGCAATTTGCGAGTGAAACACCCGATCCTTCGGGTATTGCGGAAGATCTTGCACTTGGCATCGATACGATCCGGAAAAGAAGTGAGGGGCTGCTGAAGTTTACCGAAACGTACCGGAACCTGAATAAAATTACCAAAGCCAACCTCGCAAAGGTTTTCATCAGCGAGTTGTTCGAAAACCTGCACAGGTTAATGCAACCCACCTTTACGCAGAAAAACATCGAGGCAGCAATTCTGTTAAAAGAACCGTTACTCAGTGCGGAATTGGATGTCGATTTAATCGAACAGGTTTTAATCAACCTGATTCTGAATGCTATTGATGCGGTGAAAAACAAACCCGATCCAAAGATTGTAATGTCAGCCTATACCGATTCGGATAACAGGTTGGTGATTAAACTGGCCGACAATGGATCAGGTATGCCCGAAGACGTATTGGATAAGATATTCGTTCCGTTTTTCAGTACAAAGAAAAGCGGCAGCGGCATTGGGTTAAGCCTGTGCAAACAAATTATGCGGGTTCATAAAGGTAACATCACCGTTCAGTCAAAAGAAAATGAAGGAACCGCATTTTACCTGCAGTTTTAAATTTATCTTTCTTTGATTAGAAAACACCCTTTTCAAAAGCATCGATTAAAACACCCGATATACTCACACCCGAGGAATGGGGCGGCAGGTTTCCTCTTTCAAACCAGCCTGCCTCTTTAATTTCAGCTTCCTCAATGACGATTTGTTGTGCATCGTCGGCTTCGGCCGTAAAACCAAGCATCACAGAAGCGGAGAAGGGCCAAGGCTGACTTTTAAAATACTTCAGGTTCTTAATATCCAATCCAACTTCCTCTTTTACTTCCCGTACAACTGTTTCTTCGATCGATTCTCCGATATCGACATAACCGGCAATCAGTGAATATAAATCACTTTTATAATTTCTCCCTTTGGCCAGCAATATTTTATTGTTGCACGTGATGGCGACAATTATCGCAGGTGATATTTTGGGATAGATCACCAGACTGCATTGGGGGCAAACAGTTGCCCGCTCTTCCTTTTTCAATTCAGTTTTGGAACCGCACCGGCCGCAATATTGATTATTCGTATGCCAGGTCATCAACTGATGACCTACGGACCCCATCCATGCCAGCTCTTTGTTTTTCAGGTTTCGTAAAATAAATATATCATGGAATTCAAATGAGGCATGATTGACCTGCGATTCAGCGATCCCAAAACAATGATTGGAATTAATGGAGAACAAATAAACCGGAGCTTCAATGCTTTCGTTGAAATCGCTTTTTCTCGGAATTTCATAATCATCTCCCGATTTCTTTAATAATACCTCGTTGTCCCTGTAGCACAACAAAAAGTCATCATCAACAATTTCGTTATAATTAAAATATTTGTTGTCGAAGAGGCTGGGACTTATTTCATGTAACATCGATGCTGTTTTTAATATTTTTGTTCTGAATGATCAACCATCACCAAAGGTTGGCTGATGCAAACGTAAAAATAGCTTTTATATTATTAAACGAATCCGATATTACCTGCAAATTGTTTTTTCATATGATGACCCGGATGCTCTTTATTTGATGTGGCTAAAGCCTCTTTTGTTTTTGATTCAGTTCTCAGTCCGCTAAAGCAGACTGCAATAGATGCCTCCTAACATTTATCCATCTCAGTTGCTTTTAAGCAACAGGGAAAGGAATCTATCAATTGAAATTGCTTTAGCATCATTATTTTGAATGTAAATCCACCCCAGATAAGGGAATTAAACCTCTTCAACAATCTTTATCTCTTCTTCAGTTAAACCATACAATGCATACACCATTTGGTCGATCTCTTTGTCTGTTGTATCAATTTGGTGTTTTATTTCCAATGCCTTTTTTGATTCCTGAAGGAAATAATCTTCCCATTCGGCTTTTTGTGACAGTGTGAGTTTTACTTTGCTCTTTTCAAGTTCTTTTAAAAACGCTGGAAACGCTATTTGAAACCAATTATCAAGTTTGGCCGAGAGTTTTTCAAGGTTGTATTCGCGCTGCAGGTTGCGGGTGAATTTAGAACAAAGGGTTTGCAGGTCGGCGGTTAATCGTGTACGGTTTGTTGCATATTGCGCAAGAGCAGTGGTTTGTTCTTCGTTTGCTTGCGGAACAGGGAAATGCTCGAAATAAACTTTGCGGATTTCACGCGTACCACCTTGAAGTTCGGGACAATTGTGCCAAATCCAAAGTTTTGCCAATGAAGAGTTGAATACAGCAGTAAGAAACAGCAGCGAAACAGAATCATCGTTGGAAGTAAGAATAAAAGTCTTGTCATTTCCAAACATTCCACTTTCGTCATACATAAATGGAAATACGGAAGTCATATTTGGATAGATGATTTTGTTTTTTGCAAATAATCGTAAGTAGTCATCACTAGGATTATTATCCAATTCTAACCAATGATGTTGTCCAGGATAAGGTTTGTCTGCATTCACTTTTTTACTACTTGTGTAACGACATTGTCCTCTTTTCTCCAATTGATCTTGAAAAGTAATTATGTGTTTATATATAGATGGATATTTGTCTGCTAAATATATATGACTACCAAACTTTGCAATTATTAGCCATATATGTCCCCAGTTATAACCATAGTTGTGAATATCCCGCCCTCGCAACATTGGCTGAAAAAGCTCCTTGCAATTGGGGTCTGATTCAATTAATTCTTTTCTTTTAATATCATCAACCCAAAAGGCTTCGTTAAAACCAGTTTTTATCCCATAGTTAATGCTTATTGGCATATCTTTTAATTCTGTGCCGTTCAATTTCATCTGATCCAATTTTCGGGAGTCATTGTATGGTTGAATACTCCATTCATCTTCACCAAATCTTGAAATTAGATAGTCGTATAGATTTGCTTTAACGTCGGAAAGGAAGTCGCCATGATAAGTTTTTTGATTGAGCGATAAAACTTCTACATTATCGGTTGGCTCACATTTTTGTGTGACGAAAATGCAGACATAGGTGGTCGCTTCCTGGAAGAATTGTATGTCGCCGAAGTTCAATACCTGGCGCAAACCCGTTTTCGAAAGGAACTTCCGGAGTGGTTTTCCATATGCCACCAACATCCATTTGTTGGGCATAATGAACGATTGAATGCCACCCTTTTTTAGCAGTTTATAACCACGCTCGGTAAAGATGCAATACAAGTCAGCTCCTTTATCGAAAGTTTCGTAACCGCAATTTTTAAGAATATCACTCATTGCTCCCATACTTTGTAGCTGAACATACGGTGGATTTCCAATTACTACATCAAATCCTCCGTTATATTCCGGTCGGAAAGCATGTTCGACGGAACAGCACATGGTGCAGACTAGGGTGCATGCATCGATACGGGAGGAGTCCCCGTCAAGGGCGCATGCGCTCTTGTTGCTACGACTACTGTCACTACTACCGCCGAGTACCGGGAGTCCATGCTTTATCCGGTTGTTGCGGATATAGTCTATCGTATTTACCAGTTGCTCATCCGAGGTTATCTCTTTGCATTCGAATTTCTGTGTCCAGAGATGTGCCTGGGCAGTTCCTCTTTCCCGTACGGAGGCTTCCGGAGAGGACGATAGGGTCGCGTCCGGAGAGGAAGATACGGGAGCCCCGGGAGAGGATGCTGCTACGGCAGATACGGGTATCGTTCTGCCCATAGCGATGTTACATTCGCGGGCAGATACAGACTTTAGCTTACCGACTATTTTCGGTACCTCCTGTTCTTCACATACCAGCAACAGATGCAGATGGTCGCCACACACATTGCATGCAATGATATTCAGGTTGTCATCTTTCGCAATTTTTGCAATTGTTTCGATTACAATTTCCTCCTCTTTATCACTTAACCAAACTGCATCACCCCATTCGACATGATGATCGAGCATTCGTTGAGAGTACCGTGAGTTGTGGGTTGCACAGGTAATGTGCCATCCAATCTTATTTTTTTTCTTAAATACCTGCGGAAAACTTTCCTGCCAGTTAAAGGCTTTATCGCCTGCCACAGCAGGATCGTCGATTAGCGAGTTGCCACATTTAATATTGTTGTTCAGATCGTTTAGCTTGCGGTTGGGTTGTGCGGTGCGCAGCCAAAGTGAGAGTTTTGCAATTTCAACGCTCTCATCGTTAAGATCGACTCCAAAGAGGTTGTTTTCGAGAATGCTCTTTTCAATGTCGCTAAAAATTAAAGGGACGCCCAACAATTTGGCTTGCAATTCGTCGAGATAACGATGTTCTTTCATCAGAAAGTCGAGCGCCTGGTTCAGAAAAGCGCCGGAACCACAGGCAGGATCGCAAATAGTGAGTTGAAGCAACCAGTTCTGATAAGTTTTCAGCTTATCGAGCAATGCCTGTTTGGTTTTCTGTTGCCGCTTTTTATCGGTGATGTACTCTTCTTCTATAATCTGTAATTCGGCCTTCTTTTCAGTGCAAAGCTTTCCAACCGTATTCTCAACAATATATTTGGTAATGTATTTGGGCGTGTAAAATACACCGTCTTTTTTGCGTCTGGACAAAGACTTTTTTTCCCGCGGCAGGGGAGCAAACTCTCCTGACACTGGAGCAAGCTCTTCCGACAAGGGAGCAAGCTCCCTTGTTAGCTCGTCGAGCTCATTCAACGAGTTTTCGAAAATATGTCCCAGAATATTTACATCAATCTCGCTGTCAAAATCATATTCTGAAAGGGTTTTGGTGTGACGGAATAACAATTCATCGTCGATCAGTATCGTATCTAAAAGTTCATCGGGTTTAAATAAACCACCATTGTAGGCAAACACATCATATCTTTTCCCTTTGAATCCCGTATTCAGGTATTCGAAATATTTTTTGAACCGTTTGTAAAGCCTTATATCTTCATCACGATCCTGTAATTCTCTCCAGTCGTTTAAAATTAAACGTACCGAATTAGGTGGTAATAACTGGCAATCTTCAGCAAAAAACAAAAAGAGGAAGCGGTCTAGTAATTTTTGTGATTTCTTGAATAACGTAAGTGAGTCGAATTGCGGATTGAGTAAAACAAGGTTTTGGTGCAACTCGCGTTTAAAGAGTGAATAGTCCTTATACAGTTGCTTGGTAATGACATCTTCCTGACTTAACGATTCCTCTTTGATCTTTTTAGGCAGGCCATTCTTAATTGATTCGTACGAAAGGATTAAATAGAGAATTTCGAAATCTGTTTTCGACAACGTAAACAAATTGAGTTCGATGTATTCAATCGCATTGTCTATGTAAAAGCGAATTTTCTCGAAGTTAGACATGACGATATACACGCAATCGGGCTGATTATTTTTGTAGCCGAAGGCCTGTACTTCAAACTTACTTAAATCAGTCGTGTCTGTTCCCTTTAGCTCGATAACAGCTATTACCAAGGGAGCATGCTCCCTTGTAATGATAATAGCCCCATCGGCTTTTTTACTGTCTTTAATGTTTTTATATTCGGTAGTGAGGTTGAAGTTAGGCGTAGGATTCAGTTTGTATCCCAATATTTTTACAAACAACTCGCGAAGGAAACCTTCCTGGTATTGTTCTTCTTTACTGTTCCTGATATTCTGCTGAATTTCAGCGTCTCCAAAATAGGATTTAAACTCAAGATACTTCGTATCGATCAATTTAGCATCAAGCTGTTTGAGGTATTTCTGTTCAACGGTTTTTTGGAAAAAGGCCATTCGTTAGTAGGTTTTTTCATTAAACATCAAATATAATAAAATACAGAGATTGCAAAGTCAAAAGAAACTGATCTTTTGATAACGAATTACAATTTACTCCTTTTTGCAAATGAGGAGGAGTATGGAAACCCACAAACTGATCGGCACTTCCCAGTCTGTAAGGGTTCCAGCCAAAAACAGCGAAATAGGGTAACACCTATTTACATAATAGTGCAAGGATTACGATTCCATTTTTTACCGCTGTAATGAAACAACAAATCGCTTTGATGGGGTAATAGCTTGCTTTGGTGAAAAAGCACATCACTTTTATGGAGCTACAAAGTGCTTTGTAGAAACTACAAAGCGCTTTTGGGGAACTACAAAGTGCTTTTGGGGAACTACAAAGTGCTTTTGGGGAACTACAAAGTGCTTTCGGGGAACTACAAAGTGCTTTTGAGGAACTACAAAGCGCTTTTGCGGAACTACAAAGTGCTTTGGAGGAACTACAAAGTGCTTTGGAGGAGTACAAAAGCGCTTTGTAGAAACAAAAAAGTCATCTGTTGACGTATAAAGTCGATTGCAGATAAAGCTTAATTTCTACAAATAAAGCTCTTATAGATTTCAACTATAATATCATAGTGACCTGGAGAGTGTACGTGAACTGGACACTCTCCAGGGATGCTTCCTTTTTTATGCCAATCGGAACGATTCTTTGAAAATGTGGAACCACATTTATCAACGTTCGTTCCACATTTATCAACGTTGGTTCCACATTCATCAACGTTGGTTCCACATTCATCAAGGTTGGTTCCACATTTTTAAAAACCGGTGATAACGGGCTCAAAATCAACAAATAAAACCATTAATATTATAAAAGATAGTCTTTTAGTGGCAGAACGGATGGATATACCGAACCTAAGCATCAAAGTGACCGGGTGAGCGTACATAATCTGTACTGAGCGAGCATAAAAGTGGCCGGGTGAGTGTTCATGGTTTGAACACTCACCCGGTCACTTATCATTTAGCATGACTTATTTACCACAAAGGGCGGTTCTGGTAAAAATCGAGCAGTTTGGTGCGGAGCATATAATTGTATTTGGCGACCACCAGGTTCAGCTGTACCCGGTCGAAGTTGTTCTTTGCAATCACAAAATCGACTGTCGAAATGGCACCATTAGTAAAACGAATTTCGGCAGCATGAAACGACTGTCCAAAATCTTCCACCTGCGACAACAAGAGTTTATACGTTGTATAGTCAGCATTCAGATTTACAAAATCCTGAACGATCGCCTGTCTCAATTGAATCCTTGTGGTTTTTGCCTGCTCCTGTACCTGTTGCTCCGCCACCTTCGCTAACTTCAATCTATTCCTGACCTGCATATTGTTCGTGAGCGGAATCTGTAAACCGATACCCACTGCCGAATTATAGTTGTTTTTTAACTGGGTATCGTACCCAATTGAAAGCGAATTAAAATTTGACTGCTGGCTATAGACGGTCGTCTTCACATCATTGACCGTCACATAATTCGAAGTAGGAACATCTGTTGTACCTGTTAATTGCTGTATTTTGGCAGCACTCGAATAGTTGGTATATAAACCTCCAAACAGCGAGAGTGTTGGCATCATCTGCCCCCTGATTGCTTTTATATTTCTTGAAGCACTCTCCACTTTCAGATCAGCCGATTTCACAATTGCCAATTGCTGCGAAGCGTTTACATAAACCTGGTCAACCGTCTCTTCGTAAGGTTGAAACAGGATACCTTCGGTAATGGCAGCAAGCTGCATACCTGCATCATAAGGGACATTCATCAGTAAGGTTAACGACTGCAATGCATTGTCAAGACTGTTCTTTGTGCTTACCACCGTTAATCCGTCATTTGCGAGCTGACCTTTCATATCGAATAAATCGGATGGAGAAATAGCGCCGTCGTTATTCTTGATTACCAAAAGATCGACCTTCTTTTGGGTGGCTTCCACCTGTTTCTGCGCAATATTCAGTTGCTCACGTGCACTTAAAACATTGAGATAGGATAAAATGATATTGATCGTTAATTTATCCCTTGCATTTTGTTCGTCCATCTTACCGGCCTCATAACTTAACCGGTATTGCTTCATGTAATTTTGGATGCTGCTGCCATGCCACAACGTAATACCGGCGTTTAGCTGGTACGAACCGGCCGTGTTTTGCTCATTGATGTAAGCATTCGTATAAGGGTTAATACTGCGCCCGTTATACTGTGTATGAGAAATCCCCGCATTCAGATCGGGCAGCATATTCGCCTTCGACTGGTTGTAATTAATCTTTGCCGATACGGCCAGGAACGCTGCCTGCTTTACATCGGTGTTGTTTTTAAAAGCAATCTCAATGCATTGTTGCAAAGTATAAACACCCTTTACAGCAGTCGTATCCTGTGCCATCATTTTATTTGCGGCTGCAAACGAAATAAGCGTCAACAGGATAGCGATTGTTTTATTAAAGTTCATCATGGTAAATATCATTATTAGTAATTTACTTTTCCACTCTTCCGTCAAGCAGGTTTATAATTTTAGATCCATACGCCGCGTTCTTTTCAGAGTGTGTTGCCTGGATGATCGTGACACCATCCTCTTCGTTTAACTGTTTAAAAAGTTGCATGATCTCCTCCCCTTGTTTCGTATTCAAATTTCCGGTTGGCTCATCGGCAAGGATCAGCTTCGGTTTTGCAACCAACGCCCTTGCAACACCTACCAACTGTTGCTGACCACCCGACAATTGTGCGGGGAACAAGTCTTTCTTTCCAACAATATTAAAACGGTCGAGGATATCGGCTACAATGGCCTGCCTTTCAGCAGACTTCACGTTTTGATAAAGCAACGGCGTTTCGATATTTTCGTAGACCGTTAATTCGTCAATCAAATGGTAAGCCTGGAACACAAAACCGATATGCGTTTTATAAAACTGTGCTTTTTGTTTCTCTTTTAACAGATGTACAGGTTGGTCAAGAAACTGGTATTCACCTTCATTAAACTCATCGAGCATACCAATCACATTCAGCAATGTTGATTTGCCTGAACCCGATGGTCCCATGATGCTTATAAACTCCCCTTCTTTGATGTTCAGGTTAATGTCCTTCAACAGAAAGACCCTATTACCGCCTGAATTCACCCACTTGAAAATATTCTTTAATTTTATCATGATTAATTATTATAGATTCATTAATTATTTACTCTGTTCTTAAGCTCTTTACAGGATTGGCGATTGCTGCTTTTATTGATTGAAAGCTTATGGTAACCAATGCTATCAGCATAGCTGCAAAACCTGCAATAAAAAATATCCACCAGCTTATAATAATCCTGTATTCATAGCTCTGCAGCCAGTTGTTCATCATCCAAAAAGCAATTGGAAAAGCAACAACACAGGCAATGGCTACCAACTTTAGGAAATCTTTTGACAGCAAAGCAGTAATACCTGAAGCACTTGCGCCTAATACTTTTCGTATGCCTATTTCTTTTATCCTGCGTTCTGCAGTGTAAGTGGCCAGGCCAAATAAACCAAGGCATGAAATAATAATTGCCAATGCTGCAAACACAGTGGACACCTTGCTTGTGAGCAATTCGTTTTGAAATAGCTGATTAAACTGGTCGTCAACAAATTTGTATTCTAATGGATAAGCCGGATCATCTTTCTTCATTACTTCAGCAATTTTTGTCAATGCCTGCTCAATATTGCTTTGTGGTTTTATTCTTGTGTAAATAAAATTTTGATATTCGGGGGGCTTGCAAAAAATGATTAAGGGACCAGCCTTGCCATCATATACATTTCCATAAACATAATCCTTCACTACACCAATCACAGCCATGTTTGTAAACACTCCGTCAGGATTACCACGTGGAGACTGGATGATTTTTCCAACAGCACTTTCTGTACCCATCAATTTCGCCATGGATTCATTGATGATTACATTTGAATTTTCAGATGCAAGATTATTGGTGAAATCTGTCCCTTCAATAATTTGCATTCCTGAAGTGGAAATAAATTCAGGAGATACATTTCTGTGTGCAATTCCAAGCTGGTTGCCTGATGATCTTCCCTGCCACTTAAACCGGCCATCTATATCGCCACCGTTTAGCGTGGAATGATCTGCAAGTGCTACGTTTTCTATTAAACCGGTATGCAACAAATCATTTTTTAGCAGTGGAAAATTCTTTGAAATATCGTGCTGCGGGCTTATTTCAATAAGGTTGTTTTTATTGAAACCCAGGTTCCTGTTTTTAATATGCTGAATCTGCATGTAAACAACAATAGTGCTGATAATAAAAACGACAGATACCGCAAACTGTATAACCACCAATCCTTTCCTGATAAAAGAAGCCCTGCCTGTTTTCATTTTACCACCTTTTAAAACAGCAACAGGATTGAATGATGATAAATAAAGTGACGGATAACTGCCGGCAATTAACCCGCAAACAAATAAGATGACAAACAGGAAAATAATGTGAGAAGGGTTAATAAGATTCAATGCAAGATTTTTTTGCATCAGGGTATTGAATGCGGGCAATGATATGCTTATAATGAGAACAGCAATGATTGTTGCAATGGCAGACATCATAAAAGCTTCGCCCATGAATTGTGCAATCAAACTTTTTTTACCCGAGCCAAGCACTTTGCGCACACCCACTTCTTTTGCTCTTTTCTCACTGCGTGCAGTAGCAAGATTCATAAAATTGATGCAGGCAATCAATAAAATGATCCAGGCAATCAACGAAAGCATGCGCACCTGTTGAATACGTCCGCTACCGGTTTGCTTACCATTTGCAAATTGACTATACAGGTGCCAGTCTTTCATTGGAAATAAAAAAGTTTCGCTCTTCTGATCTGCAACTTTTCGATGAATGAAATTTTTTAATTGATTATTGATAATGGAAAGGTTGGCGTTCTTAGCCAACTCAACATAAGTAAGCGGCCCATAGCTGCCCCAGTCCATTGCATCCGTTAACACTATCCCATATTGCTTCCCAAGTTCTTTCAAATCCTGAACAGTAATCTCGTAAGGCGCCAGCCATTCAAACTGCAGTGTTGAGTTTTCGGGGAGATCTTTTATAACCCCGCAGACTACATAATCCTGTTTGTTATTAATACGGACAGTTTTGCCGATTACATTTTTTTCAGCGCCAAAAAATTTCTTTGCGGTGCGTTCTGTTATTACCAATGAATACAATTGGGGAAAAGGGTTTTTGGCATTGCCTTGCATGAAATTAAATGTGAACATGCTGAACAAAGAAGCATCTGTATAACGGCCTTTAGCATATAAAGATCTGTTGTTGGCAAAACTAAAAAGCAATTGCTCGTCATTATCCGAATACCTCGCCGCGTTTGCAATACCGGGAATCTCAGTTTTCATTGCAGCAGCCATTGGCCGCGGGGTGGAGCCCATTGTAAATTCATTCCTGTCAGAAATCATATTTACATTCAACTGGTATAGCCTGTCTTTTTTCACATTGGCATTATCATAAGTCAACTCATCCTCAGCCCATAAAAAAATGAGCCCCGCACATGCAATGCCAATTGCCAATCCAAATATGTTGAGAAAACTGTAACCTTTGTTTCTCCAGAGATTACGAAATGTTAATTTAAAATAATTCTTAAACATAGAGGGAATTTTAAGTTGTATGTTTTATGCTATAAGTTTTGCATTTATAATTGGTTTTCATCACTCTGTTCTTAAACTCTTTACCGGATTGGCAATGGCCGCCTTCAGCGTTTGAATTCCAACAGTTGTTAATGCAATAATCAGTGTCGCAATTCCTGCGATCACAAACATCCACCAGCTTAAACTAATGCGGTATTCAAAATCCTGCAACCAGCGATTCATATAATACCATGCAAAAGGAACCGCGATAGCCGATGCAGCCACGATGAGTAATAAATAACTTCTCGTAGTGAGCTTTACAATATCGAGAATCCCGGCACCCAGCACTTTCCGGATACCAATCTCCTTTGTCGACTGCTGAATGGTGAGTGTTACCAAACCAAATATGCCAGCCAGTGACAGCAAAATGGAAAGCATCGAAAAGTAGAAAAAGATACGTTGAAACCGTTCTTCATTTTTGTAGAGGTTATTATAAGCATCGTCTAAAAACCAGTATTCAAAAGGAGCATTTATAACCGTATTTTGCCAGCTGCTTTTTATTTGTGAAACCAATGATGCAGGACTGTTTGACGTGTACCTGACTGCAAGGTAATCGTACCTGTTCTGCCATGGATGATTGGTGATAATCAGCGGGCCTATTTTTTCATACAATGAGGAAAAAATGAAATCCTTCATAACGCCAATTACCTTGTGCCGGCCATTACGCGAAATGGTTTTACCAATTGGATCTGCCCAGCCAAGCATTTTTGCCAATGTTTCGTTGATTACATATCCATCCGCATCAGTCGGTTTATCTTTCGAAAAATAATTCCCTGAAAGCATTTTAAACCGGAAAGTTTTCAGCAGATCATCGTCGGCATCCAACTGGTGAATGATCAGAGCTTTTGTATCACCCTCGGGCACAAAACCATTGCGCTGAATGCCGTCATGCGGAATTTCTGAAACTGCCGAAACCATTTCAACATCTGCAAATCCTTCGATTTGTTGTTTCAGTACGAACGCCGCATCTTTTGATTGATCGCCTGTCAATGGCAGCGCGATGATGTGCTCTTTATCAAACCCAAGTGATTTACTTTTGGTATATTGTAACTGCAGGTTAATGATCAGTGTACAGGTCATTAACGCGGTCGTAATAGCAAACTGTCCGATAATCAACCCTTTTCTGAAACCGGAATGTTTGCTTTTTGTGGCCGAAGCATTAATCATTTTGTTCACATTCAACGAGGAAAGGTAAAAAGCAAGGTAACTCCCCGCTCCCATTCCAATGCTAAGAATCACCAGAAAAGCCAGTAAAATTAAAAACAACAGATTTCCTTCGGAAAGCATGAATGGCCTTCCCAGGATTTGTGCATATAAGGGTGTCAGCGCATATACAATTACCAGTGAAAGCACGAATGCAAAAGATGTAATCAGCAATGACTCCCCTAAAAACTGAACGGTTAACTGTTTGCGCGAACCACCCAGGATTTTTCGTACGCCGATCTCTTTAAACCGTGATGATGCCTGAGCCGTGGTAAGATTAACATAGTTCACACATGAAATGATTAAAATCAAAATGGCCACCACACCAAATACATACAGGTTGGTTCTTGCATTATCCGAATCACCATCATACTTCAGATGAACATCCTGCAAAGGTTGCAGCGATGCGATCACTTTTATTCCCCTTTTCTCCAGGCGGCTATTGACATTCTTCCATAAAAACGCGGGAAACTTCTTTTCGAGGGATGCTGCATTTGCGGCATTGTTGATTTTCAGGTAAGTGATGTATTGTTCGCCGCCATTCCAGTCCATGAAATATTTTGCAGTGTCCTTATACAATGTCGAGAAGGAAACCAATGCTTCGTAGCTGATCTGTGAGTTAAGCGGTGCAGCATCAGTTACACCGGTAACCATATAATCGTCCTTACCATCAAAACGGACCGTTTTACCAACAGCATTCTCATTACCGAAAAGTTTTTCGGCCATGGTCGTTGTTAATACTATCGAATAAGGTTGTTTTAAAACAGTTGCAGGATTGCCGGAACGGAGCTTAAAAGAAAACAATTGAAAAAAGGTTGAATCGGCAAAACAAATATCCGATGATTTTATTTTGCTTTCGCCCTTTACAATGAACGCCTCATGATGGATTGAGATGCGGCAGAATGATTGTATTTCAGGAAATTCGTTTTGAGCTTCGGGTCCGAAAGGTGGTGTGTATGTCGACCCCTTACCTAATGATTTTCCCTGGTTAAAAAATTCAAATCCAACACGATACAACGATTCTTTATTTTTATGAAAGGTGTCATAACTCAACTCGTTCTGAAAATAAATGCCAATCAATAAAACAGCAGCTATCCCTACCGATAAACCGATCAGGTTAATCGCAGAAAACAGTTTATTCTTTAAAAAATTCCGCCAGGCTGTCTTGAAATAACTCTTTAACATCGTTCTGTATTTAAAATCCACAATTTATTAATCGCTGACTGACTCATTATCAATTTATCATTCCGTTCTTAAACTCTTCACCGGATTGGCAATGGCCGCTTTTACAGCCTGGAAAGCAATCGTACAGGCAGCAATAAAGAACGTAACTGCCAGCGCAATTACAAATATGCTGATGCCGATATTTACCTGGTAAGCGAAACTATAAAGCCAATTATGCATAAAATAGTAAGCAATTGGCGCGGCAATAACAAAAGCGATTGAAATCAATATTGCAAACTCCTTGGAGAACAGGATCATGATATTCGTAAGCGAAGCGCCCAACACTTTGCGTATCCCGACCTCTTTTGTACGCTGTGCCGCCGCAAAAGCAACCAGCCCATACAATCCCAGACAACCAATGATGATTGCAATGCCGGAGAAAAGTTTAAATGCGACGTATTCCTTTTCCTCCTGCGTGTATAAACTGGCAATGTGTTCATCCAGAAATTGGTATTGAAACAGGTTATCCGGGAACATCGCTGAATAGGTCTTATCGATATCCGCAATTGTACGCCGCATATTCGAAGGTTGCAGTTTAATACAAGCGGAATTAATGCCTCTGGGTATGTAAAGTAAGGCACAAGGTCTTCTCAATTTGTGCTTCGATTCGCTTTGAAAATCCTGAACAACGCCGAGAATTGTTATGCGCCTGCCATTTAGTATAATATGCTTTCCAACGGCTTTTTGTGGATCATTCATATTCAGCTTTTGCAGGAGTGTTTCATTCACAACTGCCTCAATGGTTGTATCTGTTTCAACTTTCTTAGTCACCTTTTCACCGGCGAGCATATTCAGTTTAAACATATCAGTGAAATGTTCGTCGATAAACTTCATCTCCGTTACTTCACCTTTTGGATTACCCGTTTCAGGCGAACTGACATCACAATAAGACGAATTGTAGGAAGGGGCACCTGACGCAAAACACAAATCTGCTACGCCCGGATTTGCCTTTAATTGCTGTGCCAAAACATCCTGTTTGGATGGATCGGGTATCCGGAATGAAATAACCGCTTCTTTATCAAAGCCCAGATCCTGGTTCTTTAAGAAGTACATCTGGTAAGCCACCACAAGCGTTCCAATGATCATCACCTGCGAGATGACGAACTGTAATACCACCAATGCTTTGCGCAATGTTAAACCACCCATTTGCATGGCCGACAGGCTCTTCAGTGACTGAACCGGATTAAATGCCGACTGCACAAAGGCGGGATACAATCCGGCCAGTAATATCGTACTTACGACAATTAACAGCAGCAGCGATACCGCCGACGGGTTCATTAAATGTGTAATACTTATTTTTATTTCAAGCAAATGAGCGGCCACAGGTATAAATAAGGCCGTCACCAGTATGCCAAGCACAAGCGCCACAATGACCATTAAAGCCGTTTCGCCAAGAAATTGTGTAATTAACTGCGAACGTCGCGAACCCAATACTTTTCTGATTCCTATTTCTTTGGTACGCTTGATGGCCTGGGCAGTGGCAAGATTGATAAAATTGATACTCGCGATAATGATGATAAAGATCGCAACAGCTGCCAGCGCCCAATAGGTTTCTCTTGATGAAGTGGGTGTTACGTCACTGTTTAAATAACGCTGGTCAAAATGAATATCTTTCAGCAGTTGCAACGGCAGTCTTGCTTCTTTTGCAATATCCTTGCCCCAGTTGCTGGCAATAAAATCGGGCATCCTCCTACGCATATTTTCGATGTCATAATTAGGAGGGATCAGAATATAGGTATTTCCGCCTGCAATGGCATAAAATTGTGACATCATCCCTTTCACATCCTCTTTCACCGTTTCAAAAGAGACCAGAAATATAAACGGTAAATTGGTGTTACCGGGCAGGTCTTTAATGATGCCGGTTACTTTCAGGTTGTAATGATTGTCGAGGTTGATCACTTGTCCGATCACATCTTTACCGGAATTTATAACATCCTGCTGAAAATATTTCTGAGCGAAACTTTCAGTTAATACTACCGAATTGGGTTCCGACAACGCAGTGGCGGGATTACCGGTCACCCACTCATAATCGAAAATCTTTGGAAACTGTGCATCCGCAAACAGGTATCCTTTTTCGCTGTATCGCTTATTATTGACAGTTACGAGTCCCTCACGTTGATACCATACCTGCGAGACCTGCTCCAGTTCAGGAAAATAGGTTCGCATGGCGGGTGTTATTGCCATCGAGACACTGGGGTTAAAATCAATGGCGTTCAATGTAACGCGGTAAATACGATCTGCCTTTTTATTGAAACTGTCGTAACCGAGTTCATATTTCACAACCAGAAAAATAATCATACAGGATGCAATTCCCAGTGCAAGACCGGTTATATTGATCGCACTGTACACTTTGTTCTTGTATACCGTGCGCCACGCCATTTTGAAATAATTTTTAAACATATCAGTTGTATTCTGTTATAATTATTCTGTTCTCATGCTTTTCACAGGGTTCACCAGGGCAGCCTTGATACTTTGATAACTGACCGTGAGCAATGCGATGCCAATTGTAAGTACTCCCGCTATTGCAAACATCCACCATGCAATGTCAATCTTGTAAGCAAAGCCTTGTAACCACCTGTTCATCGCATACCATGCAATTGGGAACGCAATTAACAATGCGGTGGCAACAGGCTTTAAAAAGCTCAGTGAAAGTTGTGAAACGATATGGGATACAGAGGCACCCAGCACTTTACGAACCCCAATTTCTTTGGTGCGTTGTTCTGCTGTAAACGTGGCTAAACCAAATAAGCCAAGACAGGAGATGAAGATTGCCAGAAATGCAAAGTAATTGGCCAGCTTACTTACGACCTGTTCGTTGTTGTACAATTTGGTGTATTCCTCGTCAGAGAACTGGTAAGTAAACGGAAAATCGGGATTCAACGATTTACAGATCTTTTGTAAACCGGCAATTGCTTCTTTGGTTTTACCTGCCTTGGTCCGAATAAGGACTGTTCCCCACTTCCACCTTTCATCAAGCCGAAGAATCAACGGATCAATGGTTTGGTGTATTGAATTGAAATGAAAATCCTGCAAAACCCCGATGATCTTACCCGGACGGTTTCCCCACGAGATGGTTTGGCCAATTGGGTTTTGTAAGCCGATCTTACGTACGGCTGTTTCATTCAGTAAATAACCTGTTGAATCGGTTCCGAAATCTGTTGAATAATCCTGTCCTTCCACCATGTTCAGTTTCATCGTTTTTACAAAATCATATCCTACTACCCCATCGGCAAACGAAACGCTTAAATTGGGATCCTTGCCGGGCCAATCAATACTTGAGGTGTGGTGCTCAATAATGGTGGGTGAGTTTCGCATTTTTGAAACCGATAATATGCTTGTTTCTCTTGTCGTTTCTTCCTTGAAAAGTTTGAAGTTTTGAACAAGGTTCCCTTCTATCGGTAAGTAAATGAGATTTTCTCGATCGTATCCGAGGTTTTTGGATTGGATGTAATCTACCTGGTGATAGATGACCAGCATACTCACAATAAGTATAATAGAAAGTGAGAATTGAAAGACAACCAATCCTTTTCTGAAAATTGTTGCATTCCAGCTAAATTTCAGATTTCCTTTCAATACCCGGATCGTGTTAAGCGACGACATGAATAAGGCCGGATAACTGCCGGCTATTAATCCTGTAATTGTTAACAGGCCAACTAAAGATGTCCAAAAGAGAGGTTGTCCCACAGGAAGGAATAGTTGCTTTCCGGTTAAGGTGTTAAAGATCGGCATAAGGATCCCTGCCAGTGCAACAGCAATTAATCCGGAGATAAATGTAAGCAGTAAGGCTTCACCCATGAATTGTGCAATCAACGCTGAACGAATACCTCCCAGTACTTTACGGATTCCAACCTCTTTGGACCGTCTGGCTGAACGGGCCGTCGCAAGATTCATGAAATTGATGCATGCAATCAACAGAATAAATAGGGCCACGATGCTGAAAAGACGCACATATTCTATCCGGCCACCATCAATATAACCATCTTTAAATGTGGCATGAAGGTATTTATCGGAATACGGCTGCAAGTCCAGTTCTGTGACTGTTCCTTTGTCTTTTGCTTTATAACGGTAGATGAAATCCTTTATTTCAGCCTTTACTTTAACCGGATCGGCTTCGGTAAGCAATTGGACATAGGTATCAGGACTTGAATTTCCCCAGTGATGGACCCATGCATTTTGTTTCACAAAGTCAATCCAGCTTCTTAAAAAATCGAATTGTTGTGAGGAATTAACAGGTATATTTTCGAAAACGGCTGTTACCTGAAGGTCTTCCTTGTTTTCGTAACGAATGGTATTCCCAATTGCTTTTTCAGGACTTCCAAAAAAGGACTCCGCCATTTTCCTTGAAATTGCAATGCATCCGGGGGTATTCAAGGCTGTCGCTGAGTTTCCCTGCAGCAGGTTGTAGCTAAACATGCTGAAGAAGTCGGCTCCGGCAAATTTTCCAAACATTTTATTGACCTTATCACCAGCTTCGAACGTATTTTTGGTACCTGGTTGTGACGCATAATCCATACTGGAAGTATATTTTATTTCAGGGATCACCTTTTTTAGTTCTTCAGCAAGCAAGCCTTGTGTTGCATAACCAGCTTCCACTTTCCCATCATAATGCGAGCGTTCATAAACCTGGTACAATTGGTTACCGTTGCTGTGGAAACCATCCACATTACGTTCATCCTGCACCCAAAGCATGATCAGCAGACTGCAAGCCATCCCCAATGCAAGCCCCAATATATTAATGGCCGAAAAGGCTTTGTTTCGAAACAAATTGCGCCATGCGATTTTGAAATAATTTTTGATCATGGTTATCTTTTTTAAAACAATTTTGTCAATTTATTGATGCATTGCAGATCAAAACAAGCGTTGCGGTCTCGCTGCTATCGATAACTACAGTTACCCTGTCTCCTGTTTTCAAATCGGATTCGGATGCAGGACCCATTGAAGTTCTGATCTTTGTCCGATCTGTAAGTTTAATAATTTGACTGATGCCGTCATTCCGTTTAATAGTAATTGTGTTATTTCCCATACTAATGATCTGTCCGGTCCCACCGGTGCCATTACAGGGATCGACGCCTGGGGACATTTTACGTTCTTCATTATCAAAACGATCAGACTGACCATTCTCAGCGCCGCGTAAGGAATTCATACGTTGCTGCTGACCCTTCGGATAAATAGCATACAACGCAGTCACCGCAGTAGCGATAACAATAATTGCTGTAATAATTATAGTTTTATATTTCCCTGAACGCACCCAGTTTGCGAGTATCACAAACGCCCAATAGCCGATCACGACACCGATTGCATTCAGTATAACGTCATCAATATCAAATATGCCCAAGTGTAACACCACTTGCATTCCTTCGATGAAAAAGCCAGCAGCAACAGCGAGCGCGAGCGTTTTTTTCCATGTCATGTTCCGAAAGACGAAAGGAACAAGAAATCCTATTGGCACAAGTAAAACAATATTTCCGAGGAGATTAATGGCACCAATAAGCAACCCCTTCTCACCGAGCAGATACGGCAAAATGGTTTTGAACGGCACTAAGTTTGCTGGACCTTCCTGCGTTCCTCCAAATTTAAGCATCAGTGAGCCTATCCTGATAATCGGCACGTCCTTAAAAACCATTACTTTGATCAGGATCACGCTATAGGCGATGAGAATAAATGTTGCTATTAAATGCTTCTTCACTGTTTTTAAGTTTCGTATATCGTAATCTTGTTATTGACTATTGAAAAATTAGTTTCTGGAAAAACCGGTTTACAAATAACTGATTTCCAGTAACCAGTTATTCTATTACTCCGTTCTCAGACTCTTCACCGGGTTCGCTGTCGCTGCTTTTATCGTTTGCAGACTTAACGTAAAAAGTGCAATTAAAACCATTCCCATTCCACTTGCCACATATATCCACCAGCTCATATCCACCCTGTATGCAAAATTCTGCAGCCAGTTATAGGAAGCCCACCAGGCAATAGGGGCTGCTATTACAAATGCAATTAATATAAGCTTCACAAAATCTTTAGACAAAATTGTAACGATTTGCGCTACAGTTGCGCCAAGCACTTTACGTATTCCAATCTCTTTAGCCCTTGTATTCGTGGTGTATATAACCAGACCAAGTAAGCCAAGACAACTGATAAGAATAGCAAAGCCGGTGGCCCATTTCAAAAGTCGTTGTGTTTGTTGCTCAGTCTGATAAAATTTCGCGATCGATTCGTCCAAAAAACTATAGCTAAAATCATTTTCCGGATAAACCTGCTCATAAGCTTTCTTAATCTTCTGAATTGCATTTTGCCATGTAATTCCTCCTACGTTTTGAGGCATCAGTGCGATATGAAAATAGCCGTTACGACTATTAAATGAGGCGAATACAACCGGATCAATTGGTTTGTGCAAGGACTGTTCATGAAAATCATTCATGACACCTACTATCGGCAATTTTTTTCCGTTAAAATCCAATTGCTTATTAAGTGCATCAGCAGGATTCTGAAAACCCAAAACCTTCGAATAGGTTTCATTGATTACAAATTCCTTAATGGTGTCACTTTGCAGAACATTCCTCCCCGCTAATATTTTGATCTGGTACAATTTCAGAAAGGTGGTATCGCCCCATCTTATTTGTACATCCGCCTTTATATCCTTTACACCGTCATTGTATTTTACGTTCGTAAAAGCTGGTCCGTCAGTTGCAGGAGGAAGAAACCCGACACTAGCTGTTTGTATTTCAGGAATCGCTTTTAATTTTTGCAGTAACAGGTTTTGGTTATTTACGGAATTACCCCATGGAGTGCTAAAATTTAAAATGGCATCCTTTTTAAAACCTAAATCTTTATTGAGGGTATAATTTATTTGTTCGCTAACCATTAATGTGGCGATCACAAAAAACTGTGCAATTACAAATTGTGTGACTGTTAATGATTTCCGAATCCACACACTCCTGGTCTGGCCTTTATTTTTACTTGCCTGATCCTTTAAAACCGTTACAGGGAGAAAACGCGACAACACAAATGCGGGATAAAAACCTGCAATTAAACTTACAGCCACCGTAAGTATAAAAATAAACAGCATGATTGATGGCTGCCGGAACAGATCAAACGTTAATCCTATGGGAAGAAGGTCAGAAAACAACTTCAGCAGCATTGGAGTAAGCGTAATTGCAATGACCGTAGCTATGACTGTAATAAAAAAAGTCTCGCTCAAAAACTGGAATACCAATTGCTTCATTGAGCCACCCAATGTTTTACGAATACCGATCTCTTTTGCTCTTTTTGCAGCATTCGCAGTCGTGAGATTAATGAAGTTGATACAACCCAGTAACAATAAAAATCCTGCAATAGCCAGCAACCCATAGAGCGTGGGTTTATGGGCGGTCCTGTGTCCAAAACTATCATAATAGAAATGGACTTCACTTAAAGGCTGTAACCTGAAAGTCATTGAATTACCTACACTTTTATTGGCGTCCTTGTTATACTTATTCAATAACGTGTTGATGTTTGCCTCTGCGTTTTCGGGGGTATTCCCTTCGGCTAATTTTATGAATAACTGTGAGTAAGCCATCCAGTCATTCCATACACTCATCATGAAGTTGTCTTTTAGGCCAGTCTGCATCACAGTTGGCAAAGAGATAAATTCAAGTGAGGTAAAAAATGTATTTTCATTGATATCCTGTACAATTCCGGTTACGGTAGTTTTTAAGGAATCGCCGTATGTGATCGTCTCTCCGATAACATCCTGGAATGCAGTATTCGGAAAATATTGCTTTGCCCTGCTTTCGGTAAGAACTACCGTAAAAGGTTCCCGGATTGCAGACGAAGAGCCAGCAATCCATTTGTACGATAGCAGTTTGAAATAATCTTCGTTGGTAAAGATAACCCCTGACTGGTTTTTATAAACAACGGGATCTTTGCTGTTTTTCTTCGATATCAATACATTTACGTTGCCATCACCCTGAAATTGGAAAAGCGGAATTGTCTGTTCAATGCCTGTTATTTCTTTTTCAGTTGCAGCACCTAAAGGCGCAGGAACAGCAGCACTGTAACCTAATACACCGTCGTGTTTCATCTCAATGATGACACGATAAATTCTGTCGCTGTCTTTCTCAAATTTGTCAAAGCTGAATTCAAAATAGACAATTAAAAACAAGACAAGGGATGCACTGATGCCGATCGATAATCCGAGTACATTGATCAACGAAAAGACCTTGTTATGCCAAAAGTTTCTGAATGCAGTTTTAAAATAATTTACAATCATGTTTTTACTTCTTATTCAGTTCTTAAACTTTTTATCGGGTTGGCAATGGCTGCTTTTACAGCCTGTGTTATAACGGTTGCAAGCGCTACAATTATTACAAGTAAACCTGCAATTACAAAGAGCCACCAGTCTAATGAAATGCGGTATGGGTAGTTCTGAAGCCATTTATTGGCAGCCATCCATGCAAGCGGTATTGCTGCAATCAGTGCTATAAGGACCAACTTTAAAAAATCTCTTGAAAGTGTAGTAACTAGGCTGTTTACCGATGAGCCAAGCACTTTGCGTATACCAATCTCCTTTGTGCGTTTTTCTGCAGATAAAACGGATAATCCGAACAAGCCAATACAGGAAATAAATATGGTTAAAATGGCGCCAAAGAAAATGATCTGTTTCCACTTGGCCTCCGATTCGTAATCTTTGATTCTTTGGTCATCTTTAAAGATGTAGGAATACGGGCTTAATGGAAAATACTGTTTAAAAGTCTTTTGAATGAATTTTAGACTTTCAGTTTCAGTACCCGGCTTTATTTTAATATTGAATGTACCATACAGATTTGCATTCTTCATTGTAAATAACTGCGGGCCAATTTTCTGATTTAAAGCCACGTAATGATAATCTTTCACCACACCTACCACCTTGTATATTTCATTGTTGTTATAAAAGAAGTTAACTGTTTCACCAATTGGACTTTTCCAGCCAGCCTTTTTTACAAACGATTCGTTTACCAGAATAGAATTTGTAGAATCTGATGGATATGAACTGGAAAAATTTCTTCCCTCTATCAGTGGAATTTTTAATGTCGGGATATATGATTCATCAATCGTTTCATAATTAAAGCTGATTGTAGAGTCATTGAAAAGTTTTGCTCCTGTCGTCCATCCTCCGCCATTTTTCGGAGCGACATCAACAATGTTTGGATTTTTTAATAATTCAGCTTTGAAATACGCTGCTTCGCTGTGTTTTATTTCCTGATTATTGACCACGACAATATGACTGTCATCGTACCCTAAATCTGTTTTAGTCAGAAAATTAAATTGCCTGTAAATCGTAAATGTGGCAATAATCAAAAAAGAAGCCAATGCAAACTGAAGTACAACCAGTGATTTTTGTAAATAATTTTTGCTGGAAAAATTAAAACGGCTATACAACGTTTCGACAGGTTTATAGCCCGACAAGACCAATGCGGGATAAAATCCGGCAAGCAAACCTGTCAGCAGAAACAACAGCACATAGCCGGTTATTAATTTTACATCAAACAAATAAGAAAAAGATAGCGCTTTATTTGCCAGGTCATTAAATACCGGTAAAATCAATTGCACAATTAACAATGCCATACTAAATGCAACTAAACAAAGCAAAAATGATTCACCCAAAAATTGAATGATCAATTGTTGCCTGTCGCTACCTATAACCTTCCGAATACCTATCTCTTTGGATCGTTTTAGTGAACGTGCAACTGTCAGGTTTACAAAATTAATACAAGCTATCAGTAAGATGAATAATGCAATACCTGATAGGATGTACGAATACATCGGGTTACTGGCATTTACCAATCCATTTTGTGCAGATAGCTCTGTATTCATGTGTATATCAGTAAACGATTGCAGAAAATAGGTCCCCATGCTTGCATCAGCGCCTCCGCCATATTTCTTAATCATTTCTTTAAACGTTTCGGAGGCATCCCGCAGATAGAAATTCTGCATTTGAGTCTCCACGGTTTGAATACGGGTGTTTGGGTTGATCACTGCAAAAGTGTTCAGAAAGAAACTATACCAGTTAACGCTATTTTGAGCATCGGCTTTAGATTCCTTAAAGGGGAGCAACATGTCAAATTTAATGGAGGAATTTTGCGGGCATCTTTTGGCCACAGCAGTTACTTTGAACGGCACAAATCCGTCATTATCTTTCAGCATTACTATTTTGCCAACAGCATCTTTAGTACCAAACTGCTTCATCGCAGCATCTTCGGACAATACGATAGAATTTGGTTCGGTTAAACAAGTTCCTGCGTTGCCTTTCAGCAATGGAAATGTAAATACAGAAAAGAAGCTAGGATCAACACGCAACAGCTCCTGCGACTGAATTTCAGTCCCTGTTTTTATGTCTTCAGCCCCACTTTGTATGCGCACAAATGTTTCGATACCCGGTACATTTTTTGCGAACCTCGGACCTTGCAAAAGCCCGGTATTGCTATCTTTATATTCAATGCCACCTTGTTTTGACCGCGTTACAATCCGATAAATGTTGTTTGCATTTTTGTGAAACCGATCAAAACTTACCTCATCTTTTACATATAGCAGAATCAGCATCGAACAAGCCAAACCAATACTCAAACCAGCAATATTTATTAAAGAAAAGGTTTTATTCTTTCGTAAATTTCTCCAGGCAATTATGAAATAATTCTTTATCATAGCGTTACATTTATTCTGTCCTTAAACTCTTTATTGGGTTGGCGATTGCTGCTTTTATTGCCTGAAAACTTACTGTCGCCAAAGCAATAACAATGGCTACACCTCCTGCTGCAACAAACATCCACCAGCTTATATCGATCCGGTAGGCAAAGTTCTGAATCCAGTTATAAATTCCCCAATAAGCAATTGGTGAAGCGATTAATATTGATAGAACTACCAACTTCAGAAAGTCTTTTGAGAGTAGTGAAATGATAGTTGAAATGGAGGCACCGAGTACCTTGCGGATGCCGATCTCTTTGGTGCGTTGTTCCGCAGTAAAAGCTGCAAGTCCGAACAACCCAAGGGCTGAAATCATAATGGCAATGATGGCAAAAACAAAAATAAGGAAGGAGACCTTCTGATCTTCCTTATAAAGATCATTGAAAGCATCATCCAAAAAATTGTATTCCAGTGGACTGCTTGGTAAAAATTTCTTCCAAGCTGTCTGAACATCCTGAATAGCCTTTGAAGCATTTCCTTGTGAAGTCCGAACCATGAAGAACCGGTACCATTGCGGATCATTAAAGGCAATAAGCGGTCCCGTTTTATCATGCATACTCTTGTAATGAAAATCTTTTACAATACCTATAATTTCGCCTGTTCTCCCCTTGAATGTAAAACGCTGACCAATAACAGGAGTCTTTATTTTCAGATCATTCACTGCTGTTTCGTTGAGTACAACATTATTCCTGTCGGCGATATCACCCTGCACAAACCAGCGTCCATCTTTCATTTGAAGCTGCATGGTCTTTTGAAAGTCAGCATCGGTTGAAAGCTGGGCGATCTTCGGATTATATGCATTGTCATGCCCGTTCCAGTCGGCACTTCCGGTTGACACGCTTCCAATATTTATTATTGATTGATTGGCAAGCGTTATACTCTGTATACTACTTTGGGTGAGAAGATCTTGCTTAATGGCTTGCATCAGCAATTCCTTTTTATCATTTTCCACACCGGCAGGAAGTGGAAATGACAAAACCTGTTCTCTGTTATAGCCGGGATTTGTTTGCTGAACAAACTTCATTTGCCTGTAAATAACGATTGTGCCTGCGATAAGCATCACAGAAATCGTGAACTGCACAATCACAAGACCCTTCCTGAAAAAGCTGTCTTTAACGTTTAAAACGGAGAATCCCCTGAAGACATTCAAAGGTTTAAAGGATGATAACAGGATTGCCGGATAGATACTATTGAGCATAAATGCAGCAAGTAATGTAATACCGATGATGCGCCAAATACTTATTGAAGTAAGCGGCAAAACAAAGAGCTTACCGGTCAGGGAGTTGAATGCCGGTAAAGAAATATGAATCAGTAAAAGCGTTACAACCAATGAAAGGAAACTAACCAGTAACGATTCTGTCATAAACTGGTAGAAAAGGTGCTTCCGCCTTGCGCCAATCATCTTTTTGATACTTACTTCTTTGGCACGCAGACTTGCCTTCGCGGTAGTCAGATTCACATAATTAATGCAGGCAACCAGCAACATCAAAAATGCGATTGCTGCAAAAATGGAAACAGTTGTCTTATTGCCATGTACAAATTCTGAAGACTGGAGATCCGATTCAAAATGCATATCTTTTAAGGAAACAAGACTAATGTAACCCTCTTTATCGCCGCTGTTTTTCTGTAAAACATCCGTCAGTTTTTTAGCTGCAACCAATGGACTTACTGCAGGTTTTAGTTTTACATAAGTGATATAATTGGCATTGCTCCACTGTTCATCATTTTCTCTTAAATCCTTATTGGTCAGCAAAGCTGCCAGCGGAATAAATGCATTGTACTGAAAACTTGAATTGGATGGGGCATCTGCAACAACTCCCTTAACGAGGTAATCTTTATGGTCGATACTGATCGTTGCATTCAACGCTTCACTTTTGCCAAAGTATTTCTTCGCCTCTGATGCTGTGAGGATAACGCTGTATAAATCTTTCCCGAATAAGATTGCATTGCCTTCAATAAAATCATATTGAAAAATATTGAACCAGTCGCCATCAACGTAGGCGCATTTTTTTTGAGCGATAAGATTGCCACCGATATTAAACACAGGCGAATTGTAATTATTCAATCTCGCTGTTATTTCTATCTCTGGAATCTCTTTTTTTGCTGCATCAGCCAGTAATAATGGGGTGCTTTCCCATATCCAGCTACCCTTATCCACCTTGGTCGTAAGCCTGTAAATGCTTTCAGACTTAGGGTGAAAGTTGTCGAAATTCAATTCATTCTGAACCCAGATCAAAATCAGCACGGCAGCCGTCATGCCGGTTGCTAATCCGACAATATTAATTGAGGAAATCACCTTGTTTTTAACAAGGTTCCGCCAGGCTATTTTGAAATAATTTTTAATCATCAATATACCTTCTATTCAGTTCTTAAACTATTCACAGGGTTGGCAATAGCAGCTTTGATTGCCTGAAAACTTACGGTGAACAAAGCAATCAGTAATGCAGTGACAGCAGCCAATGCAAACATCCACCAACTGATGTCAATCCGGTAGGCAAAATCCATCAGCCATTTGTTCATGGCCCACCAGGCAACGGGTGTGGCAATGACAACGGAGATTAGCACCAGCTTTAAAAAATCGATGGATAACAAATTAACAATGCAAGCTACACTTGCACCCAATACTTTACGGATACCAATTTCTTTACGGCGCTGCTCTGATGTAAACATAGCAAGTCCAAATAACCCAAGGCAGGCAACAAAAATGGTCATCGCGGAAAAAATGCCAAGTATGGTTCCTGTTTTTGATTCCGATATATATTGGGTCTTATAATCTTCATCCAAAAACGAATAAGTGAAAGGTTCGTCCACTTTGAAGGTTGCCCATGAAGACCTGATAGATGAAATTAATCCCGAAATATCTTTTCCTTTCGCTTTCACAATCAGACCGCTGCTTTGTTGCAGAACCATCATCACCGGGCCAATTTCTTCATGCAGCGATTTAAAATTAAAATCCTTCACAATGCCGATCACCCGTAAGCCTTTGTATTCGCCATTATTGCCTGTCGAGAGATCGAGGTTATGCCCCACTGCCCTATTGCCCCAACCATAAATTTTCGCGAGTGTTTCATTCACAATTACGGCAGATGAATCCGTTTGAAAATCTTTTGAAAAATTTCTGCCCTCAACTATTTGCATTCCCAGAGTAGGTATATATTGTTCATCTACCTGGTAAATATTGGTTCTTCTTGAAAGTAAATTATTACCATCGGGGAATGTAAGCGTCATGTTATTGTAATTGGACTTAACCGGTAAATAACCTGACGTGGATACATTCACTACTCGTGGATCATTTCGAAGCTGTTCTTTGAGTATCGCTTCTTTGTTGCCTAAAACGCCTGAATTTCTGAGCACCAAAACCTGGTCTCTGTCAAAACCCAATTTTTTATTTTGAATATAATTTAATTGCCGGTAAACGACTGTTGTGCCGATGATGAGCATAACAGAAATAAAAAACTGGAATACAACCAATCCACTTCGTAAACTGATGCTTTTGCTGTTGGAAATGAGTTTGCTTTTTAACACAGCAACAGGTTTGAAAGAAGAAAGAATAAATGCAGGATAACTCCCTGCGAGAACCCCAACAATTAAACCAAAAGCCACCAGTCCCGGTAAAATAAATGGATTACCCAGAATTTGAAGCGTCAAGTTTTTATCTGCAAGATGATTAAAAACCGGCAATGCCATTTTCACCAGTGCCAAACCTATTATCAAAGCAATCATGGCAAGCAATATGGACTCAAAAAGAAACTGCCTTATCAATTCCGAATTCAGTGAGCCCAGCACTTTGCGTATGCCAACTTCTTTTGCCCTTTTTGAAGTGCCTGCCGTTGATAGGTTCATAAAATTGATGCAGGCAATCAGCAGCATGAATAATGCAATTGCGCCGAAAATATATACATAGCGTAAATCGCCGCCAGGTTCTAAATTTACTGTAAAATCTGAGCGCAAGTGAATATCAGTCAGCGGTTGAAGGTATAGTCCGATATCATTGCCTTTTTTTCTGAACTCCTGCATGTTGATGCCCATGGCTTGCATGAGTTGCGGGCCCATATATTTTTCAGCCACTTGCGGCAATTTTGCCTGTAGCTTTTTATAGTCATATCCTTTTTGCAGTACTAAATAAGTATAAAAACTTCCATACAAAAAAGATGTGCTTTTCGCAGCCTGCACATCTGCCATTGATGCAAAAAAGTCAAAATGAAAATGCGAATTTGCCGGTATCTTTTTAATAATACCCGTAACTTTTTTTGTGGCATTATATGTTTTGAATTCGATTACTTTCCCCAAGGGATCTTCATCGCCAAAATATTTTCGTGCAGTTTCTTCTGTAATCACGACAGAGTTTGGTTCAACCAATGCTGTTTTCGGATCACCTTTAACGAATGGAATAGTAAAAACACTGAAGAAATTTGAATCAACGGCACAGGTAATTTCATTATCAAAAGTCTTCTCTTTGTAACTGATTTTTGCAGGGTTATTTTTAACAAGACGAGTGGCATCCAGCACTTCAGGATAATCATGCATTAATGTTTGTGCAACTGGCGCCATCACCACCGCTTCTTTCATCACTTCGCCACCCAGTTTTCCGCCGAAAGTTACACGAACAATCTGGTCGGCTTTTTTATTGAACCTGTCATAGCTCAACTCATCATACACAAATAATATGATGATCAAACAAACCGCAATACCTATTGCCAAACCGAAAATGTTAATCAAAGAAAAGGCTTTTCTCTTCAATAAATTTCGCCAGGCTATTTTGAAATAATTTTTTATCATTACAACTGCTGTTTGCTATTTAGGAATGGATTAATTATAAATCTTCATTATCAGCCACTTATATGAGAATATTTTCCGTAACAGTCTGACCGTCGAGCATGCGGATAATCCTGTGGCTGAACTTTGCATCATGTTCACTGTGCGTTACCATGATGATGGTTGTGCCCTGCTCATTCAGATCTGTTAACAGCTCCATCACTTCGCTGCCGTTGGCCGAATCGAGGTTACCTGTAGGCTCATCAGCAAGTATTAATTTCGGATTGTTGACAACTGCCCTTGCAACCGCCACGCGTTGCTGTTGTCCGCCTGATAGTTGCTGCGGGTAATGGTTGCGACGGTGCATAATCTTCATCTTATCCAACACTTTCTCAACCATTTCTTTCCGTTCTGCTGATTTGACACCTGTATAAATCAAGGGAAGTTCCACATTTTCATACACCGTCAATTCATCAATCAGGTTAAAGCTCTGGAAAACAAATCCGATATTGTGTTTGCGCATATCGGCCCGTTTTCGCTCATTAAAATGTGCTACTTCTACCCCGTTGAAAATAAAACTACCGGAATCGGAATCATCCAACAATCCAAGTATATTTAACAAGGTGGATTTGCCGCAACCTGAAGGTCCCATAACTGCAACAAATTCACCTTCTTTTACTTCTATCGATATTTTATTCAACGCAATAGTTTCTACCTCTTCGGTCCGGTAGATTTTCTCAAGGTCTGTGATCTTTATCATTTGATTGGTATTTATTTTTGAAAGATTGTTTAATTATTTTTTAAGAACTAATTCCTGCATGGTTCCGTAATTTTCATAGCTGCTGGTAATTACCTTGTCACCTGGCTTCAACCCTTGCAACACTTCGTAATAATCAGGATTCTGATTTCCCAATTGAATATCTGTTTTATAGGCTGTTTTACCATCAGTACTCACTTTAAAAATCCAGTTACCGCCAGTTTGCTGGTAAAAACCGCCGCGTGGTAATAGCAGACCTTGTTTCTCATCACTTAATGCCAAACGAATTTGTAAGGTTTGTCCGCGACGGATACCTGTCGGAACTGTCCCTTCAAATTGCATGTCTATCTGGAACTTGCCACTCACAACCTGTGTAAATACTTTGAAAATATTTAATTTATACGTCTTGTCTGCAAATGTAAAATCACCTTTCAAACCAGTATAAATGCGTGAAATATAGTGTTCATCAACGTCTACACGGACTTTAAAACCACTTAAAACATCGACCTGACCAAGCCTTTCACCCTGTCTTTTATTTTGTCCGATCTCAGCATCAAGCGATGTAAGTTGTCCGTCGATGGGTGATTTCACAATCAGGTCATTTACTTTCATCTTCATCATATTTAATGCCTCCTGTGAGCCTGTATATGACCGTTTATCCTGTTCTGCCTGTTGAGTCCGGGAGACAGAATCCTGTTGCAGAATTTGCCGGGTTAGCTTCCTTTTTTCTGAATAATAGTTGAAATCATTCTCTGCTTTTTTAAACTCCTGCGAGCCAATTACTTTTTCGGCAAACAGATGTTTGTCCAACAGATAAACGCGTTCTGCTTCTTTATAAAGGCTTTCAACATCGGCCATCTGGTTCAGTTTGCTTACCGTATTCTGCTGTGCTGCATTGTTGTTAATTTGCATTTGCGTCAACGTATTATAAACAGTATTCTGTTGGCTCATCATTGTCATTAAAAGATCGGTATTTGACAAACGCAGGATCGGTTGTCCTTTTTTTAGTACTGCGCCATCTTCGACAAACTTCTCTTCAACCCTGCCCCCTTCGTTGGCATCCAGGTAAATGGTGGTTAAAGGCAATACTACTCCGTTAACAGGAATAAACTCCTGGAATGTTCCATTCGAAACTTCACTGATGGTGATCCTTTCCAGGTCAACATTAAGCTTTGATATGCCTGAAGTCGAGTAGTAGCTTGCAGCAATTAATGAGCCGATACCAACGATAACAACAATAGTTACAATCTTTTTAACTGTCCATTTCTTCTTTTCAATCTGTCTGTCCACTTTATTCTATTTATTTGTTTTTATTAAAATCTCTCGCTATCGATGTTGCAAATTCATTCTTTGCTGATACTTATTTCAATTTTACGTATTACCTGATGCCGAAAACACCTGTTTATACCATAACAAACAGATATTACCAACACCCCTATGCCAATACAGTGCCAGAAATAAAATTGCCTGGCTATCAATCATTTAATAATAAAGTATATTGGAAACTGTTCGTCAACGATACAACTAGTGTCTGCTATTGATACACCTATTTTCTGCCGTAAAATCTATCTTGCAAAATACATTTTTCTCTGCACGGAGTATGTCCAGGTTGTTATTGATATAGCTACTTCTGCCCTCCCCTTTTCCTGTTGTTTGGATTCATTCCACGTTTAAGTTACTAAGAATAATAAGGTTGACAATTAAAATTTGATTATGAGTGCGTAATTTGAACATTCCGTAAAAGCAAAAAGCACCTAAATCATTCGATTTAAGTGCTCATGTATCATTTGACATTCAAATTGGTGACCCTCCCGACTCTCGGGATGGACCCAGGACCCTTCCGTGAAACGGAATGCCCGACTTACTTAGCTACCGAGAATTGAAATAATATATTGTTTGGATTTTTGTGATTTAATAAATTTCTCTCTGGTCATTGCTTCGCTCTTTAAGATGCATTCTTCCTGATGAACCAAACGCCAGTGATTACCCCTATCAGTATTTACCTTTTTTACGGTTGTGTTCCAACATGCACCTTATCATTGGTATATCCAATGTAATATTTATCTATTGAGCTGCTGTATAGGATATATACAACAAACATAGAGATAGTTGTGTCAATTACAAAAGTCAAAAAGGAGAAGCCGTTATGACTTCTCCTTGTTTTTTGGTGACCCAGCTGGGGTATTAACCCAATCAGGTCATTTATTTTATAATCAGTTGCTTTCTAAAATCCCAATAAAATACCGTACCGATTTCGTACCGAATTCCTGTCCAGTTTTGGCTGTCCAAAGACTTCGCTTTTCTGCTTAACTGTTCGGGTACAAATCTAAATACTTTCAAGGGAATATGCAAATTCCTGATACTCAAATTAATTATCTAGTGCAAGGTGCACGCCTATATCTATATATAGGCGTGCACCTTGCACTGATTTTTTACCTGATTTACCTTAAAAAGAAAAATTAGCAGTTTGCAATGCAATCACTTTTTTTTTTGTTTTTCAGGCAATCGGGCCGAAGTTCTTTTACTCACCTAAAAAAAATGATTCTCAATAAAATATACAAATATATTATTATCAACACATTAAACCTGCAATCAAAATAAAATCATATACATACTATTATAATACTATTAAGATCCTCCCTTTCACTTTGCTGAGATTTGTAGAAAAATTAAAGCAAAATGGAAGTCATCACAATGGATAGCCGGGCGTACAAAGACCTGGTTGAAAAAATTGATCAGATATCGGCCTTCGTTGTAAAGTGCGAAGCCGGTATCAAGCCGCAAAGTAACGATGAAATATGGCTCGATAGCCAGGAAGTAGCTAACCTGTTGCGCATCAGTACACGCACCCTTCAACGATTGCGAGCAGAAAACCTGATCAGTTACGCCATTCTTCGTGGGCGTTGCCTTTACAAGCTGTCTGAAATAGAACGAGGCCTAAACGAACGGTTAATCACCTGCGATCCTCATACGCTGGACGAGTTCCGCAAAAACTACCTGTTAAGTAATGGCGCTAAGTAAAGAAACCATATTACAGGCCACCAATAAAGGAATGGCCGTGTTCCAGCATTTTATTCCTTTTCCCTTTCAGGTAGGCCGGAATTTTCTGAACCCGCTTTACCAGGACAAAAACGCTTCGTGTAATGTATTTTTTGACCGGCGCAATGACTGTTATCGTCTGAAAGATTTCGGGAACGATAACTATTCGGGTGACTGCTTTGCTTTCGTTGGCAAACTTAGCGGGCTGGACTGTAACCGCCCTGCCGAGTTTATGCAGATACTTGAACGGATTAACAATGAATTGCATTTGGGACTGTCCGACGGAAAAGATTATAAGCCGCTTGCCATTGCTTCATCAAAGCAAACACCCGTTATACCCACTGCTCAGACACCAACGTCTGTGCCTATAAAAAAAGTAAGGCCATACAAAGTTGTTCAAAAAAATTTCTCCCAACAGGAACTTTCCTGGTGGGCACAGTGCGGCATCACCGAAAAGTTACTTCTCTCCTTTCATGTGGTTTCATTGAGCCGTTTTGACAGCGAAAACCAGGAAGGGAAACCCTTCTACTTCCTTTCTTCAGAAGAGGAGTCGATGTACGGCTATATTGGCAAACAGCACATCAAGGTGTATCGCCCAATGTCGGAAATCAGGTTTGTCCAGGGCGGTAATATACCGGAACATTTCTGTTTCGGGCTGGAACAACTGCCAGCCAAAGGCGATCTGCTATTTATCACGGGTGGCGAAAAAGACGTGATGGCACTTGCCACACATGGTTTCCATGCGATATGTTTCAATTCGGAAACTTCCCACATTCCGCCCGAAATAATTCATAAACTTTCGTACCGGTTCAAACACATTGTTTTGCTTTTCGACGTAGATAAAACCGGGCGGGAAAGTTCAGAAAAACAGGCATCAAATTTAAGTGTTTATGGTATCTGCCGTTTGTTATTGCCCCTTACCGGCACAAAGGAAGAAAAAGATGTGGCGGACTATTTCAGGCTCGGTTATTCGTCCGAAGATTTAAAACGTTTATTCCTGCAATATCTCGACACTTTATACTGCGAAACCATGTCGGCATTGAAGTCCTGTGAAGTGGATTTTAATAATCCTCCTCCCATTGCACAAATAGTTGTGTCGGTAAATGACGTGCCGCTTGGTACGCAAGGCAACCTGCTGTGCATAACAGGCGGAGAAGGCACCGGTAAAAGCAACTACGTTGCCTCTATTATTGCTGGGGCTATCCACCAGCAAGGCACAAGGATAGATACGCTGGGCATCACCGTAAGCGAAAACCTGCACCAAAAAGCCGTGCTGTTTTACGATACGGAACAGTCGGAAGTACAATTGTACAAGAACATCAATAACCTGCTACGGCGCAGTAAACGATTAACCATGCCTGAATATTTACACGCATATTGCCTGACGGGTATGTCACGCAAAGAACGATTGCAGGCCATTGTACAAAGCATGGACAAATACCATTACCAGTATGGAGGCATTCAGTTGGTGGTTATCGACGGAATTGCTGACCTGATAAAAGGCGCCAACGACGAAGCGGAAAGCATTGCCGTTGTAGAAGAACTCTACCGGTTGGCGGGAATATACAATACCTGCATCGTCACCGTGCTGCATTTTATTCCCAATGGATTGAAATTACGCGGACATCTCGGCAGCGAACTGCAACGCAAAGCTGCGGCTATCCTTTCGGTAGAAAAAGACGACGACCCGGCAGTGTCGGTGGTCAAAGCGTTGAAAGTGCGGGACGGCAGTCCGCTCGACGTACCGCTCATGCAATTTGCATGGGACAAAGACGCAGGCATGCACGTTTACCTCGGGGAGAAACCTAGAGAGGCCAAAGAAAAGCGCAAGGAAGATGAATTGGTGACCATTGCCCGTGACATCTTCACCCGCAAACACTTTCTTACCTATATGGAACTGTGCGAACAGGTACAGACCGCACTCGAAGTAAAAGAGCGGACGGCCAAAAACTATATCCGGTTCATGCGGGAAAAGGAAATCATTCTCAAAGACCCGTCGAACCCAAATTATTTTGTCATTGGATTAATAGCATGATTATGTATATAGACAAAGAAAATTTCGAGGCGTGGATGGAACGCATTATGGATCGGTTTTACCATACAGACAAGGCATTGGAAAATCTTAATAAGCGGGACAATATGCTGGAAGGCGAACGGCTGTACGACAACCAGGACATTTGTCAACTGCTCAAAATCAGCAAACGTACCTTACAACGTTACCGGAGCAGCGGGGAACTGCCTTTTCATTCTATTTACCACAAAACGTATTACAAGGAAACCGATATACACACGTTTATCCGCACCCATTTTGACCGGCAGGATGAAGCGAAAAGAAATAGGAAAAACAATGAAGGTACGGATATGAATTAGAATAACACATAAGCAATATGACTAAGAAGAAAGAAAAGAAAACAGTTTTTAGCACCTTGTCTGAATGTGGTGTATGTTTTGCGGTTTGCGTTGCCTCCAACAGTTTTATCAGCCATGAGGTAGCCGCATTTTCAAAGGACTATTTCGTCATCATTAACAAGCGCGATGCAACGCGCGTCAAAGAATTCACCTTCTATCCAACGGAAGGATATAAGCAGGTCTGTGAACGAAACTTATCAACAGATGAAATCGAGGTATTCAGAAATAATAAGGACAGATTCACCAATGTCCGGCGCAATGAGCACGGACGGGTGTACGAATTGAAGGAGCGGTCTTTCAAAGCCGCCTACGATCGTATTAGTCAGCAATTAAGGCGCAAGGTAATAAGGAGTAGTTAATGTAAAAGTTATTGATTATGAGTTATATATTGATGGAAGAAAGCTTGTTTCGTTCGCTGATGGGGCGAATATTGAATCAGGCAACAGATGTAAATTACCGTTTCTCCGAAACAGACTATTGGATGAACGGCAAAAAGGTATGTGAGTTCCTGAATATCTCACAAGGGCTTTTAAGTGCACTGCGAAAAAACAATATGTTGTTTTACTGTCGAATAAAAGAGGCATATCATTACAAACGGTCAGATGTGTACAAGATGAAAGTTTCAATGGATAAGGAACTGGTTGAAAGTGGCGCTATACTGGGTGGCTGCCGGATAATTAAGACTGAACAGGAAGCATTGAAAATATTTGAGAAAGGTACGAATGATTTATAGATGCTTAATATAGTAATAAATACCTTAATATCATATATTTAGATTATAGAATCTCCCTTAAATAAGATCGGAGTAAATCTGAATCAAATTGCCAAAAAAATAAATATCCACGATGTTTACCAGTTTGCATCCGACGACAGGGCAGTTTTCAAACAGGTGCTTCAGGAACTCAAAAATCGTTTTTCTGTCTTGCAAAAATATTTTGAAATGATTGACCAGAATCGATAAGTTTGGTTATTTAGTGCTTTTTGTCAGGTACATTACTCATTTCAGAATTAAAGAATCCATCTTCTAAGAGGGTGGATTCTTTAATATATATCAATATTTTATATCAATATCTTTATATCAATGCTTCGTTCAAAACTTAGTTATTTGCCTGAAATACAGTAAAATAAGTGATTATTTATTAGTTTAAAACCTCAGGAATTTATATCTTTAAAGTATTAATTACCAGTCAATTACTTTAAATATGACGATCCCTGCGATTTATGATTTGTACTCTAAAATTGTTACTGAAGCTTTATCTGTTTCAAAAATAAAACTTAATAAATACAGATATGATTTTATGATTGAGATTTTCATGCTTTACCTCAGTATTCCTTCTCGGATTAACTTCCTTCAGTTTGGCCGATACCGCCTTTTTGGAGAACAACGCTTCCGGCGTCAGTTCGAGACCGGGTTTGACTTTTTCTGCTTTAATAAGTCCCTATGTTTGTAATTGAGCTTGTGCAAAATTAGCATAAACTCGAAGAGTCTTATTTTTTTTTATGATTAAAAAATAAAAATCAATGACTTATGGAAGCTAAATTACAAAGTAAGAAATTAAATTTTGAAGGTCAAAACTTTTTTGTTGGTATTGACGTTCATCTGAAAAGCTGGACAGTATCCATCATAACAGATCACCTGGTGCACAAGACTTTTACACAGCCTGCCAGTGTTGAGGTGTTATCGAACTATCTGAATCGGAATTTCCCTGGCGGAATTTATCATTCGGTGTATGAAGCCGGTTTTTGTGGTTTTTGGTCTCACTACAAGTTAAAAGAAATGGGAATAAATAGTATCGTTATCAATCCTGCAGATGTTCCCACGTCACAGAAGGAACATTTAGAGAAAGATGATCCGACGGACAGCCGCAAACTTGCCAGGTCATTACGAGCGGGCGAATTAAACGCCATCTACATTCCCGATCCTTCATCACTGGAAGATAGATCTATGATTCGCATGCGGGCAACTTTGATAAAAGATATGACCCGTTTCAAATTGCGGATAAAATCGTTTTTGTACTTCTATGGAATCCCATATCCTAAGGAATTTGAGAGGTCCGGAAGTCATTGGTCAAAACGATTTATGAAATGGCTAAATGAAATTTCATTGCAACATGACTCTGGCACCCAAGCGTTAAAGATATTAGTCCAGGAAGCTGAGCAACAACGCAAACTTCTATTGGAAGTATTACGCAAAATTCATTCGTTGGCCTCTGTTGAAAAATATGCAAAAAATATCGCATTGTTAAGAACCATACCAGGAATCGGAATTATTACTGCAATGACCTTCTTAACGGAGATTGAAAATATAGATCGGTTCGAAAATACAGATCATTTTGCAGGATTCGTAGGGTTGATTCCTAGCCGGCACTCTTCCGGCGATACGGATAGAAACGGAGAAATGACATTTCGTGGTCAGAATACCTTAAAAAGGTCCATTATTGAGAGTTCCTGGATAGCCGTAAGATCTGATCCTGCCCTCATGTTGAGTTATCACGGCTATATGAAGAGAATGGAGCCAAACAAAGCGATTATCAGGATTGCTAGAAAAGTCTTGAATAGAATGTATTATGTGCTTAAAAACAAAAAAGAATATGTATCAAGTATCGTTAAATGAATCCTTAAAAACAATCAGTATATCAAAGTGACCGCTAACGAAGCCATGCAGTTTTAATCTGCTTAATAAGAATGCGGCACTTTACTTGTAGAAACTAAAACAGGGAAATGTAGCAATAATTTGTCTACTGATAGAAGGTTGTTTTTATGAGATTATTATTGGCATTGGCGGAAGCTCAATCATTGGGTTTTCTTAGCTATTAAGGGATGCCTGCAAGATAAAAAGGAAGACCCGAAAGTCTTCTCGTTTGCAGTGTATCCATAAAAAGTGATGCTATTAGGTTGAATCCTTGTTAGTGCCTGCGTCCTCTTTCTCTTTACAAAGCATAGATAATCTGCGTTAAATGAATTTCTTCAAAAAATATTTCAAAAATAATGCTCCAAAAATTTGGATTACAACATAGAAGGCTTTGTCTGCACCATGGATTGGCACACGAAATGCCGTTGCCTTTGATCCAAGCTTTATCCATAAGTCCGGTAAGCAAACACCTGGAATCGGGTACTTTTGGTCGGGATGTGCCGGCAGGGCACTGCGAGGAATTGAAATACTGGGGCTATCCGTAATTGATGCAGACACCAGATTAAGTTTCCACTTGGAAGCCATACAAACACCTCCGTCAAGTTGTCTCCATGATAATGGTTTAACGCTGGTAGATTGGTACGCAGGTGCCATAAAAAAATATATCGAACAGATATTATCCATCACCAGGTATGTTGTTGCAGATGCGTATTTCTCCAAGAAAAGCTTTGTTGAACAAATTCGGGGATGTACCCTTCATCTGGTAAGCAAACTTCGGGATGACGCTTATTTATCATACCTTTCAAAGAAACCTAAAACCGGCAAAAAAGGTAGACCCAAAAAATATGGAGAAAAGGTAGATGTCAAGAACCTAAACCCAGAACACTTCAAACAGGTTGTAAATGACCAAGGCATAAAAGCATTCTCGGGGATTGTATATTCCAAATCTTTGGGACTGAATATTTTGCTGGTTATAGAAGAATTCCAGATAAAGGGAAAAACTATTTACCGACTTTTATTCTCAACCGATACCGAACAAGCTCCCATCGACGTTGTCGATATTTATCACACCCGTTTCCAAATAGAATTTGGATTTAGAGATGCAAAGCAATTCGCAGGTCTTGAAAACTCGCAGGCAAGAAGTGGAAATAAGCTTAACTTTCATTTCAATACGGCCTTAACAACCGTAAATATAGCCAAGATAATGCAACTGAGTAATCCGGACACACGCGAAAACTCATTCTCGATGGCAACATATAAGATATTGTTCCACAATGCTTTGCTGTTATCAAGATTTTTCCGCCTGTTCGCCATTAACCCGAACTCAATCAAAAATCATCAGCATGTCAAAGAACTGTTGAATTTCGGCTCTATGGCCGCTTAAATGTCGTCACTTTTTGAACGAACTATTGCAGAATATTTCATTCCGTAAATATAAATATTTACGGGAGATGATCGGATACCCCATAAATAAAATTTAAACTAACATATAATTATCTGATTATTAATTAATTAAAAACAAAACTACTTTTCGGAGTGGACTCATATTTAATAAATTGTAAAAGATATTAATAATAGTGTTGTATTTGATTTAATTTATTTTTAACATTGTATCACCAAACACACACAAAAGTTTACAGTTTTTAATATAGTCGGTTTTCTTTTGATCCTTTATCGTTTTCCGGAGTTAATAGTATTGGTTTGCACGAAAATAGTATTATAAAAAATGCATGGGATGTTAGTAATTTAAGAGTTTTCCTAACAACCAAATATTAACCAGCTGATATTCAAATACGCGTTCTTATTTTAATTACTAATCATTAAAGTTTATGTATGTATGAAACAAAAAAATCTGATTTTTCTGCCTAAAGGGAAATGGACCAGAATGTTAAGTTCTCTGGTTCTTCTTATGGTATTGATGACCGGGATGGCTTTTGCACAGAAGAGGCCTATTTCTGGTAATGTTACAGATCAAACAGGTTCACCTGTTCCGGGCGTAACAGTTATTGTGAAAGGTACAACTATTGGTACAGTTACTGATTTCGACGGTAATTACTCAATTTCTGCGCCGGCCGATGCCAAAACTCTGAATTTTTCTTTCATTGGTATGGTGCCACAGGAGGTTGAAATTGCCGGAAAAACCACGATCAACATCGTAATGAATGCCGAAATGGTCGGAGTTGAAGAAGTTGTTGTTGTTGGTTATGGCGTTCAGAAGAAAAAGGATATTACCGGTTCTGTTACTGTTGTTGATGTTGCAAAACTTAAGGAAACTCCTGCATCTAATTTTGGACAACAGTTACAAGGAAAAGCTGCCGGTGTTTCTGTTGGATCACAAGGTGCTCCGGGTAGCAGTACCATGGTTCGTATTCGTGGTATCGGAACGGTTAATAACAACGGCCCGCTTTACGTAATTGATGGTGTATCAACCCGTAGCCAAGATTTGAATTCAATTAATCCCAACGATATTGAATCTGTCCAGATATTAAAGGATGCTTCTTCAGCATCTATTTATGGAGCGCAGGCATCAAATGGTGTTATCATTCTAACTACTAAAAAAGGTAAATCGGGTACTCCGAAAGTTACCTATGATGGATATTATTCAATGTCCACTCCTGTACCATTTTATGATCTGCTCAATTCACGCGACCGCGTCAATCTGGAGTGGAAGGCAAAACTAAATGCAGCTGCAATTCGTGGAACAACAACGGTTCCGACGCATCCACAGTTTGGTACAGGACTTACTCCTACATTTCCAAAATATGTGATCCCTTCAGGCAGCAATGGACCATTCGCTGTTAGTGACTGGACACCAACAAACCGTATTACCCAATTCTCTGAAGGAACAAACTGGTATAAAGAGTCTACACAAAATGCACCGACTCAAAGTCATCAGATGACTGTTTCAGGCGCTAATGATGCAGCTTCCTATTTGTTTGGTCTTAATTATTTCGACCAGGATGGAACGTTTATTTATACTTATTATAAACGTTATGCAGCCCGTTTGAACACTGAGTTCAAAATAAGAAAATGGTTACGTATGGGAGAAAATATGACTTTAACATTCTCAAAAGCCAACCGGTTTACTGATCAGGGTGAGGGTAATGCTTTATCACAATCTTACCGCATGGTTCCATGGGTTCCGGTTTACGATATTGCCGGAAATTTTGCCGGTTCGAAAGCAAATGGTGCCGGAAACGGAGCGAATCCTGTGGCTAACCTGACTCGTGCGAAAGACAACTATAATACCGATTTGCGCATATTTGGGAATATGTATGCAGAAGCCGATATTTTACCTGAACTGAAAATTCGGACAAGTTTTGGTCTTGACCATACCCGTTATCATTACTACAACATGGGTATGAATAATCCCGAGTTTTCTGAATCGGCAGGACGTAACCAATTTAGTGAAGGTGCTGGTTTTAACTTCCGTACAATCTGGACGAATACATTAAATTATGATAAAATGTTTAATGATGTTCACAGTGTTAAAGCTATGATTGGAAGTGAATACATCCAGGATGGTGTCGGACGTGGAATGAGCGCATCACGCTATTCATATCTGTTTGAAAATAATATCAATACCTGGACTTTGGATAACGGCGGAACCAAAGATATGTCAAACTCCTCTTACTGGAACAATAAAGTAACGATGTTTGGTTTGTTCGGACGTTTAGACTATTCATATAACAACCGTTATTTATTGACAGCAATTGTTCGTCGTGACGGTGTATCTCGTTTCTCAAGTTCAAATAGATATGGTGTATTTCCTTCTATATCTGCTGGATGGCGTATTTCACAAGAAAAATTCATGCAAAGCCTTACCTGGCTAACTGATATGAAAATCCGTGCGGGTTATGGAGTTACAGGTAATGCGGAAGTTCCAAGAGCTTCAAACTGGGCAACTGAATATGCTACGAATGCAGGTTATACCAACTACGATTTTGACGGCACACAAAGTACTGCATATACAGGATTTATGCTTGATAAATTTGGAAACCCTATTACAAAATGGGAAAATACCAAGATGCTAAATGTTGGTTTTGATGCTACTTTTCTTAAAGGAATGTTCGATGCCAACATTGAATACTATGTTCGTAAGACATCTGATATGTTAGTTCAGGATGACTACTCTGCCCTTGCAGGTTCTGGTCAGCGTCCTTATGTAAATTTGGGTGACATGGAAAACAGAGGCTGGGATTTCGCAATAAATCATCAGCACAAGATTGGGAAAGTTGGTTATAATGTAGGAATCAATATCTCAACTTATAAGAATAAAGTTGTTAAACTTAACAGTGCCGACGGAACTCGATTCTGGGGTGGTGGTACCCGTTTCGGTAGTGTTAATATGACAGAGAAAGGATCTCCTGTTGCAATGTTCTACGGGTATCAGATTCTGGGTTTCTACGAGAATGTTGCCGACGTTTCGAATTACAAAGGTGCAGAAGGTGACCGCGCAGGACAGACAGTATTACCTTTGGGTATTGGAACAGATGCAGAATTGATTGCTTCACAATGGGTTGGGAAATACAGGTTCCAGGATGTAAACGGTGACGGAAAAATCACTGCAGATGACAAAACTGTAATTGGTAATCCGCATCCTGATTTTACTGGTGGGCTTAACCTTGGATTAAATTATGGCAATTTTGATTTGAGTGCTTATTTTTACGGATCATATGGAAATGATATTTTCAACTATGTAAAATATTGGACCGATTTTCAGTCATTTGAAGGAAATCGTTCAACTACAATGCGCGACAAATCGTGGGAGCCAGGAAAAGTGGGTGCAGTATTACCGATTCTTGATTACCAGGATAACAAATCGAATAGTGATGCTAACTCTTACTATGTTGAAGATGGCTCATTTCTTAGGTTACAAACCCTGAGTCTCGGATATAAGCTTCCTAAAAATGTTGTTACTAAAGCTGGCTTCGAAAGTTGTCGCGTTTATCTTCAAGGTTCTAACCTGTTGACGTTTACAAAATATTCAGGTCTTGATCCTGAGGTTTCAAATCAGGATCTTGGTGACGGTGGTGACCTTACAAAAGGAGTTGACTGGGGTCGTTGGCCACAAGCAAAACAATTCCTGATCGGTATTAATCTTGTATTCTGATCATGATCAATTGTTGAACAAAAAAATTCAAATTAATATGAAAAAAATATTTTCAATTATTTCATTCAGTGCATTGATTGCAGTAACAACTGTATCATGCGACAAACAGCTGGAAATTCGCCCTCAGGGCAGTGTCGACAAGGTTACACTTCAGGATACACGAGGAATTGAACTATTGGTTACATCGGCCTATGCTTCTTTAACTGAGAATGGGAATGGAGGAACACCTAATAATTGGACATTCGGATCAATTTATGGAGGGGATGCCAATAAAGGTTCTGATCCGGGAGATCAACCTCCGATCAATGAATTTGAAGTTTACAATATTCTTTCAAACAATGGTTATTGCAGCGAGAAATGGAACTTTAATTACAATGGGATCAAACGTGTTAATCATACAATCAATCTTATCAACTCTGTTGTTGATGCTGATGCTACTTTAAAGTCAAAACGAATAGGTGAGATGAAGTTCCTGAGAGGTCTATTCTATTTTGAATTACGTCGCGTGTTTAAGATGGTTCCATGGGTCGATGATGTTATTGAAGCGTCGGAAAACAATCCGAAAGTAAAAAATGATATCGATGTGTTACCCAATATCGAGAAAGACCTTTTAGATGCTATTGCTGCGCTACCTGATAAGCAAGATAATATCGGACGTGCCAATAAAGGGGCTGCTAAAGCTCTTTTGGCTAAGGTTTATATGTTTCAAGGTAAATTTTCTGTTGCCGTTCCTTTGTTGAAAGATATTATCGACAATGGAACCAATGCCGGTGGTGTTAAATATGCGCTGGTTGCAAAGTACAGCGATAACTATAATATTGCCAAGGAAAATAACAGCGAAACAGTTTTTGCAATCCAGCATTCAGTAGATGCTACAAACGGATACAATGCCAATCCTGGGCATGATTTAAATTTTCCTCACAATTCGGGGCCGGGAGGCTGCTGTGGATTCTATCAGCCTTCGTATTCTTTCGTGAATTCTTTCCAGGTTGATGCAAATGGTCTTCCAATGCTTGATGGATCGTATATGAACACAATAATTCCGGGTTATGAAATTAGTGGTGCCACCGATGCAAATGATGCAGATCGTACGATAGCTGTTGACCCGCGCCTTGATCATTCTGTTGGTCGCCGTGGTATTCCTTTCTATGACTGGGGTATGCCAAAGACCGACTGGATCAGGAATCCGTCGAATGGCGGAAACTTCACTCCAAAGAAAAATGTTTATAGAAAAAGTGATACAAACATTTTAAAATTTGATGGTTGGGCTCCCGCTTCATCGCTCAATACAGACATTATTCGTTTTGCTGATGTTCTTTTATGGTATGCCGAAGCATTGACTGAAACCGGAGCACAGACATCAGCCCGCGAGTTTGTTAATTTGGTTCGAGCACGTGCTGCTAATGATATGGTCATGTTTAATGGTGCACCTGCTGCAAACTATAAAGTTGGTCAATATCCTGCTTCTGCCTTCGATACAAAAGAAAATGCTATGAATGCTATCCGATTTGAACGCAAACTTGAATTAGGGATGGAAGGAAACCGCTTCTTCGATCTGCAGCGTTGGGGTTTCACAGTAGCAAAGTCTGAAATTGATTTTTATCTTGCGAAAGAAAAAGTCTATATTCAGAAATTTGCTTCTGCCTCAGCATTTGCTGAATACAAAATGTATTTTCCCATTCCTAACGGACAAATTCTTTCAATGGGAAATGCCCCCGATGGAACACCTTATTTAAAACAAAATACCAATTATTAATTGGCTTATATTGCTGAAAGGGATGCTGGAAAGCATCCCTTTCTTTTTACAAAAAACTTACATTTGTACTAAACTGTTTAAATGAGAAACCTGATTTCTTCTATCTTATTGTTGACAATCGTAATTAGTTCCCAGTCATGCAATTGGGGTTCAAAAGCTTCCATCGATCCCGATTCGGTTAAGTCATTCTCAATCAACTACTCCTATTCTCTGGTTTCAAATTACAGTTACTATATTACGGTAAGTAAAGCTGATAGTATCCGGTTCGAAGAAAAAGATTTTTTCTGGGATAGGTGGAATAATCAAGGGAATAAGTTTCCGCGTGTTAAAGTTTGTGCTTTGCAGAAAGCAGAACTAATGGAGCTCAAAACCAGGGCAATAAAAGCAAAGGTATTCGATCTTAAAAATAAATATGGAATTTTTGATAATAATGTTATGAATCAATACTCTACGCTTCATAATTTTGCAATCAACATAAACGATAGCATCAAGTATATCACACTAAGAGATGCAAAAGAGAATGAACCATCGCCCGAATTTATTTATATGTTGCAGTACCTGATCGATTTAAGAGTAAAATATGATACTGAGTTTGGAAAACAAAAATAGCAGGCAAATTCTTATACGTTAACAGCCAGTATTTTGTGGTTGAAATTTGTTTTGTAGCTATCGCCAATGGGTATTAACGATTTGCCAATTACGATTCGGTTGTTCTGAATGGCATCAATTTTAGCCAATGGAATATTAAAGAATCCACCTTCTAAGAGGGTGGATTCTTTAATATTGAAACAGATAAAGCTTCAGTAACAATTTTAGAGTACAAATCATAAATCGCAGGGATCGTCATATTTAAAGTAATTGACTGATAATTAATACTTTAAAGATACAAATTCCCGCGATATTAAACTAATAAATAATCAGTTATTTTACTGTATTTCAGGCAAATAACTAAGTTTTGAACGAAGCATTGTAAAAACAAATCAAACCCATTTAAAAAAGATAGGGAAGTTTCTCCAATCTTATAATCATATTTTCCTCTGCAAGACCTGCCACTTCTTGTGCTTTGTTATGTAATAAGCTTGCTTCCTTTGATTTTTTTTAAGTTTTTATTTAATTATTATTTACACTAAGTAGGGTTATTCCTCTGATGATGCGCAGCAATATTATGGCAGCCGCAATTACAAGGGCAATATATATTACGTGGCCCAAATCGAAACCAGAAAAACCGTTAGTAAGAAGATAATCAGGATTATTGCGACAAGATAAAGCAGATTGCACTTGATGTTTTATTGTTGAATTAATAAGAAAAAATTAATTGTTAATTGCAAATGTGAGGATCTTTATTTCGTTGGGCCTTATATAATTTTTTAAATAAGTTACATAATTCATAGATTTTTTGACTATCTTTCTTTTGGGATCGGGGTCAGAAGTTCAGGATTTAATTTTTGCAATTGTAATTTAAGTAAAAAGCCCTCGACCAATTGTTGGTGAAGAGCTTTTAAGTTTATTGCCTCAAAATTTAATCAGGCAGTAATTTGAATATGCATCTCAACTTCATGTTCCTTCTCATCATCAGTTAAAAAGATGACATCTCCCTTACCTTGTGTATCTTCCATTTTCCACCATGATTCTGAATTATCATTTAACTGGAAAACGGTGATGCTGTAAGTTGCTTTTCCATATCGATATACAATAGAAACGGAAGGCCACTCCAATGGAAAACAAGGTCTGAATTTTAAATGATCATTCTGTAATTCTATACCTAGCAAGGAGCCTATGATAAACTGGTACATCCAGCCTGATGAGCCCGTATACCAGGTCCATCCTCCTCTTCCCCTGTGTGACTCATTGGCGTAAATATCAGCGGCCATCACATAAGGCTCAACTTTGTAAACCTGCATGGAAGCGGTATCGGAGGAATGACTCAGTGGATGGATCATGCTAAACAATTCCCAGACTTTTTGCCGGTTTCCTAAAGCAGCAAAGGCCATCAATGCCCAGATAGCCGCATGAGAATACTGTCCGCCATTTTCCCTAACTCCCGGCACATATCCTTTGATATATCCAGGGTTAGGTCCGTTTACATTAAATGGGGGATCAAGCAGCTGGATCAGCTTCAGATCTCTTTTTACGAGGTATTTATCCAGTGAAGCCATAGCCATAACACTTCTCTCGACATTTGCTGCTCCGGATAATACAGACCAACTTTGTGCAATGGCATCAATACGGCATTCATCATTGACCTTAGAACCAAGCGCAGTACCATCATCAAAGTAAGCCCGCAGGTACCACTGACCGTCCCAGCCGGAAGCTTCTATGTTCGACTGCAGAGTTGCTGCTTCTTTTAAACACGTCTGGGCGAATAGGTTATCTCCAAACCCACTGGCCGCATCAGAAAAGCGCAATAGTACATTATACTGAAAAAAAGCAAGCCATACACTTTCACCCTGGCCTTTATTGCCAACCCGATCCATTCCGTCATTCCAATCTCCCGAACCGATAAGTGGTAAGCCATGTTTCCCAAATTGAAGGCTATGCTTAATTGCCCTGGCACAATGTTCATACAAAGTGCCGCTCAGGTTACCACTAACCGGAAGATCATAAAGCGAATCTTCCTCAGGATGCAATAACCGGCTCTCCAGAAATCCTACCGGTACTGTAAGGATATCGGTATCACCTGTTGCATCCATATACCGCGAAACCACGAAAGGCAGCCAGAGCAGATCGTCTGAGCACCTGGTACGAACGCCTCGTCCTTCCGGTGGATGCCACCAGTGCTGAACATCTCCTTCAGCAAACTGCCTGGATGCGCTAAGTAATATTTGTTCACGTGCCATCCCGGGTTGAGAATATAATAATGACAGAACATCCTGCAACTGATCCCTGAAACCAAATGCACCGCCTGACTGGTAAAAGCCGCTCCGTGCAAATATCCTGCATGCCATTGTCTGATAGGTAAGCCAGCCATTTGCCAATATATTCAGGGAGTTATCGGGAGTGGTTACCTTCACGGCACCTAAAATCATTTCCCAATATTCCTTTACATCCTGCAGGGATTGCGTTACAGAATCACGATTGGCAAATTTGCGGATCAAAGCAAATGCTGCCCCGGTGTTTTCTTCATTCCCGATCTGAAATATAATTTCTTTTTCCCCTCCGTCATGTAAATCAAATTTCACCTGAATTGCGGCACAGGGATCCATACCTGCACCACGCCTGCCTGAAAGTTTTTTGCGGTAAAGGGCCTGGGGATCCCCGAGGTTCCTGTTCCTGCCAATAAATTCGGAACGGTCAGCAGTGAAACTCAGATCGGCTCCGTCCACTTTAAAAAAGGTAACACGATCCGTAAAAGCAGAATTGTACCTGTTTCTGAAGAGCAATGCCCCGTTGTCGGTATCCATTTCTGAAAGAATATGCATATTTGTTTTGGAACGCACATCACCCATAATAATTTCGAGGAAACCTGTAGCAGAAAACCGGTATTCCTGTCCTGACTGGTTATTTATTTTCAGTACTATAAATTTTACAGGAAGGTCTTTATCCACAAATACGGTCATCTCGGAAGAAATCCCGAGTTCTCTGTGCTCAAAAACGGAGTAACCAAAGCCATGTGTTGTAACATAAGGTGTCACTCCTTTTGCAGGGAAAGGCGAAGGCGACCAAAAATGACCGGTCTCTTCATTACGCAAATAAAATGCCTCCCCGCCAATATCACTGACCGGATCATTACTCCAGGGTGTAATGCGGTATTCATGGGCATTGATGGCCCAGGTATAAGCTGATCCGCTTTCAGAGATTACGGTACCAAAATTCGGATTGGCGATAACGTTAGCCCATGGTGCCGGGGTCGTTTCCTTTTTGTCTGTTATGATTTTATACGCTCTGCCATCGGGTGTAAACCCGCCGATTCCGTTAAAGAGGCCGGTTCCGTCATATGACAAAAGATGATCGGGTATAGCCAGTGTATTTTGAATCTCCTGAGCTTTAAGTGGTTTTAGTTCCAGTAATGCAGGTAATACCCTAACTTTGAAATCACGGTTTAACTGTTCTGTTAAAGTTCCCTTGTTATCATAGATGATTGCCCGGGCTACACTTTCAAAAAGTACACGGTCCTCAGAAGAGAGCTGATCTGCAGATTTCACAAAAATATTGCCTGGCTTGCCATAGTCTGGTTTGCTGCCTGCCTGCAAATTGATCAGTCCCAGGATCTGTTCCTGCAAAAGCTGCCTGTATGAGCCGTGATCTTCGTTCCATATGACGAGGTCAACTGCTAGTCCTTTCAATCGCCAGTATGCATGTGCACGTACCATTTGCTTCACCAATTCCAGACTTTCAGGATCGTAAATGTGGAGTAACAAAATAGGAAGGTCACCCGAAACAGAGTGGCTCCAAAGTCCCGACTGTCCCCTGAAATTATTATTGATCACCGCAGCTTCGACGCGTAAGACCGGATTGTTGTAAATAACAGAAACTGCCAGACGATTAAATAGTTGTGCGTCAGCTTCCGTTACATTAATTTGCCGTAACAGTACCTGGCTATGCGTCCAGGAGAGCTCAGTAGCACGTTTTTTCAAATGCTGGTCCTTATATTTAAGCATCATGGCTTCGCATGCTTCTTTCGTTTCGCTTATTCCATAAATCAGGTCAATGGTAGCAATATGGCCGGGCTTTATATGGACGCGATAACGGATTGCCATGATGGGATCAAGCACCGATCCCTGTTTACCCGAAAGTAAGTCAACATCCATTGCCTGAGGATTTACCAGCGTTTTCCCCCTTCCAATAAACTGCATACGGTCTGTTTCGTAGGATACCTCTTCAAAAACCACACCATGAACATCCATCCGATGAAACATCCATGGCGGTTTTTCCTCCTCAGCACGTGGTCGCCGGGTACAGAAAACAGCTTTATGTTCCGGTTTAATTTCAGTTTGGACAAATAAATTACTGAATGCAGGATGTGCTTCATCCGAAGGCTGACTTGCCATGACTATTTCGGCATAACTGGTAACCTCCAGGATTCTGACTGACTGCGTTTTGTTCGATATCCTGATCCTTCTCATTTCCATATCATCCTCGGGAGAAATCACTATTTCTGTTTTTGTTTCAATTCCGAAATCATGCCTGCGAAATTCGACATGTCCCTGAGAAAATATTACTCCGTAATTTTTAGGAGGCTGCAATGTTGGCTGGTAAGTATTTGACCAGAAGTTACCACTTTTTATGTCCTTAATATAACAAAATATGCCCCGGTTATCCAATGTGGCATCTTCCCGCCAACGGGTAATTGCGATATCTTTCCAACGGCTGTATCCTCCCCCTGAATTTGTAATCATAACCTGGTAATTGCCATTACTCAGTAGCTGAATTTCAGGAATCCTCGTGTTGGCTGTGTTAATGCTTCGCACCTCAATATTTGTGATGGTGGAATGTGTTTCGATAGTATCTGCTGTATGTGCATAAAACAGCGTGGCCCGGGGTATACGCTCCTGGAGCAGCAGTATCGTTGCCTGGAAACGAAGCTCAGACATAAACCTTTGCTGCATTGGTTTATTAAGTAACAGATATGCCAGTGACAGGAGTCCCATTCCCTGGTGGTGTACCATAAAAGAAGATATGATGATGTTTTCCATGCCTCTTGGCAAACGGCTGGCGGTATAATCGATGGCTTCATAGAAACCATAATCACCTTCAAATCCCTCCGAGGACAATAGCTGAAGGTTGGCACATGCCTTCCCGGGAGATACCATCAATGCCATCATGGATGCATAAGGAGCGATAACAAGGTCATCTTCAAGTCCCCTCTTTAATCCAAGCCCTGGTACCCCAAAAGCACGGTACTGATAATTCTGATTTGCATCAGTTCTGTAGTAGGCTGATTCCGAAATACCCCACGGGATTCCGCGCTGCCCTGCATATTCAATTTGTCGTTTTACTGTTGCTTTACTGGTTTGGTACAGTAAAGTGTTTTCATAAGAAGGCATTATCAGTTGCGGCATAAGGTATTCAAACATCGATCCGCTCCAGGAAATCAATATTGGTTCACCGGCAGAATTGGTAAGCAACCTGCCCAATGCAAACCAGCTTTCCTGCGGCAGTTTACCCTGTGCTATAGCCACAAAAATTCCTAACCGTGCTTCAGATGCCAGCAGGTCATAATAGCTGTCATCCTTTCTTTGATCATCAACATTAAAGCCAATTCGTAAGAGGCTTGTTGTTTTATTAAATAGAAAGCTGTAATCAACATCGCTAAAATGTTCACATTGTTCAGCCATTTGATCCAATAACCTAATCCTGTCTGTCGCCAGGTTACTCCCCTTAATAATCAACTCGCGCATGTCTGTCAGCCATTTTTTTTCTTCAGGAGTGTTCACCTCTTGATTAAAAAGGTCAAAGTGCTGTAAAATCAATTCAGGAAGATCCTGAATGATCAGAAGAGAAGGGATATGATTTGTTGCTGCAAGGTCAGGGAAATGCTCCGGGGCAGGTAATAATTCCAGCCACGGAACCAGTTGAATCAGGTCTTCCTGGATACGCTGAATTTGAATTAACAACCTGTTTGTCCATTTATATAAATTTGTTTGGCTGTTTGCCTGTTGTACGCTTAATTCATTCACCAAAAAAATCAGTTCATCGAGATGTTTTTTTACACTACTTAATGAACTGGTTTCATTTACTGCAAAACTCAGCAAGGCCAGGATTTTTTCTATTAATGAAGCATGTTTTCCATTTGAAAAATCACGGATGATCATCGTTGTCGTCCGGAGACCTTCGTATTGTTTTCTGCTGAATATAGGTTGGGATGGAAGGGCAATAAACCCCTGCCGTAAAGTGAGTAAATGACCAATAAGATTTCCGCTGTCAACTGTTGAAACATACCTTGGTTGTAACGGCAATAATGAACCCGTATCATACCAGTTATAAAAATGACCCTTATACCGCTCGAGTTTAAGCATCGTCTGCAACGTATTGTTACACTTGAACATCAGTTCGTCAACACCAATATATCCAAAATCATAAGCAGAAAGATTGGCAAGTAAAGCAAGGCCTATATTCGATGGGGATGTCCGGTGGGCAATAGTCGCAATGGGTTGTTCCTGAAAGTTATCAGGTGGCAGCCAGTTCTCGCTCGCAGTTACAAATTGATCGAAAAACAACCACGTTTTACGTGCCGATTTGTGAAGAAATAAAATTTGTTCTTCAGAGAGACTGGACCTATGTTCTTTCTCAGGTTTACTCAGGAGCCATGCCAGGGCTGGTGCAAAAAGCCACAGGATAAGTATTGGTGCAGCGATAAACAAAGCTGCGGGATTTGAGTAAATTATCAAACTTATACAGGCAACAGCCAACAAGGGCGCTATCCACATCGCTTTATAAACTGACCAGACATCGTTTTTTGAATGAAGTGATGCATTGGCAGAAGGGGTCCATTCCAATAATTTTCTGTGCAATACAAGCATACGCCATAAGGTGAGTATAACAGCATCTGTAAATTTAAAGGCTTCATATGGCAGGACAGCCATGTCGAATATAAAACGGAAAATTACATCCCTGACCGAAATACTCACTTCGGTCAGGTGCGCCATAAACGTCAGATCAGTTGGTTTATTTATCAACCGCCAACCTGCCGCCGCTATTACGGGTAATAATATGAAGATTGCAACCGCCAGAGTCCAGAACAGCGGGAAAGGCAATGCCGACCAACCCATTAATAAAATCAAAAATAAAGTGAGCGGCAAAAGGCTTCTCCGAAGGTTATCGAAAATTTTCCATCTCGATATTACTGAGAGCTTGTTCCGGATCACGCGACCTTTGCCACCTGTAATGAAAGGAAATATCCATGAACCAATCTGCCAGTCACCCCTGATCCATCGGTAACGGCGTTTAACTTCTGCCTCGTATTGTGCCGGACTTTCTTCATATAGCAGCACATCACTGATTAAGCCGGAGCGGGTATAACATCCTTCGATCAAATCGTGACTAAGGATATGGTTCTCCCTGAAAACCTCGTGTACAGCTTGTTCAAATATATCGACTTCATAAATTCCTTTGCCGATAAATGATCCTTCCATGAAAAGATCCTGGTACACATCCGAAGAAACACGGGTATAGGGATCAATCCCCGAAACATTACCCTGCATTCGTAAATACAGGGAAGGAGGCCCTTTGGGGATAGCTGAATCAACCCTGGGTTGCAGGATTCCGTACCCATCTGTTACGCGGCTTTTTCTGCGGTTATATATCGCATGATTAAGCGGATGTGCCATTGTCGCAATAAATTTCCAGGCAGATTCCCTGGGAAGCTGTGTATCCGAATCGAGGGTAATGATATATTTTACCCTGGTAGGTGAGGTGAAGGTACCAACAACCAACGAAAAATCATCCCTTTTTCGTCCCTGTATGAACGCATTCAGCGCAGACAATTTCCCTCTTTTACGTTCATAACCCATCCACTTCTTTTCACGGGGATTCCATTTCCGTGGACGGTGAAAAAGGAAGAAAATATCGTGCTCTGTTTGTTTATACTTTTGATTTAATTCCTCAATCCTGGTACTGATCAACCCCAGTAAATCCTCATCATCGGGCATGATTTCTGTGTCAGCATCCAAAAAATCGGTCAATAATCCAAAATGAAGGTTGTCATCCTTATTCGCCAGGAAACGTATCTCCAGTGCTTCGACCAGTTGTTCGATGTAAGCCTTACCGGAGATCATCGTTGGAACGATGACAAGGGTCCGGCATTCAGCCGGAATACCCCTGGAGAAATCCATCCGCGGAAGCAATTTTGGTTTGACCCAAATTGTCGATAACCAGTTTACCAGCGAAACTGCGAGGTGGGCAGAACCTGAAACAGACAATAACCCAACGAAAGATAACAGCAGCCAACCTTTTGCTCCATAACCCCAGGCTAGGAAGAACATCCCCATGGCGAATGCGAGTGCCAGGAAAGTAATCGATAAAAGGTAAAGAAATACAGGTCTCCTTCTTGTAATACGACTTAGTTTTTGCTTCACTGTACTACGCATACTGGCAGCTATCTCGGTTTGTCGCAATCCTTTGTCAATCAGATAATAACCGATATAATCCTCTCTTTTTGATTCTACATTAAGACTTTTATGTTTCGCTGCCAACTCAAGCACCTTCTGCGCTACTTCAGTTTCGGATAACGGAGAAGCTTTGGATATTGCTTCCACCACATGCCGGTACCTGTCGCGCGTGGCAAAATCCATAAGGGGATAGTTCCCTGTAACATCCTGTCTTAAAACCTGTTCAATGCTGCTGAGCGATTCAACAAATTCCCGCCAATCCGTTGCACCGAGGAAACGCAATGTGCCGATACTGTTACGGACAGACTCCTGGTCAGCAGCCTGCTTTTGATTTTGCTCACGGATAAGGTCATCACTATTAATACCCATGCCCGACAATTGCTGTTCCATCCAGCTGAGCGGCAATGCCAGTGAAGGTCCGGTACCCTGCAGATTTCGTGTAAAAGCAGCTACAAAAGGACCGGATAACACGGGCTTCGACCGCGCCATATCGGCAATAGTCAGAATTAAGTTACCCGGTTCTTCGTTTACAGTAGCGGTCATCTTGTCGGACCAGTAATCAGCAAGGTTTTGATCAATCATGTGCAAGGCAATCTTCCTTGACACCCTGCGAAGGTTTTCAATGACTGCAAGACGAAGCATGATTGGTATTGCCCATAATTCACCGATAGTCAGAACGGCGTATTTTTGATAGGCAGAGATAAAACTGTTGAGACTTTTTGCATCGACCCGGCCATCACTATGCGAGATAATTTCCAAAACAATATCATAAACACGCGGCATTCCGGATGAAATACCGTTCGCCAGGTATGGTAATCCTTCGCTGTATCCTTTTGGTAAATGCTTCCTCGCTATAACGACTTGTTCTTCGATGAGGTAGAAATTGTCCAGCAACCATTCGGCTGCAGGAGTAACGGTCTTTTCTGATCTGATGCTTTCTACCAGTAGTTTACGCACTTCCAGCAGTCTTTCTTCGTTATCATCCAGTCTTTTCAGCAGCTTATCGGGGGATTTTCTATCGAGCAGTTTATGTGACCGGGCTACTACCTCACCGTGAAGATTCATCTGATTAGTGCTGTAAAGCTCTGACCGAAAAGGTTCTTCATTATCGTAATTCCGGATAGTGATACCCCCATGGAAATAACTGCGTAAACGCGCCAATATATCTAAAACAGTAGTGGTTGTAACCTTCATAATAAGAGTTTTAAAACTACTTGAATACCTCTTTGGAAGTTTTTTAAGTGACGTGTGTCTTTTTCGAGTGTCTGCCAATATCTTTAATTATACGAAACAGGGCACATTTCGGAATGATTACCTGCCCCGTCAACTTAAAGTTAAAACAGATTCGACAGAATTTATTTACAGTCGTTATCTGCCAAGTAATAGGAATGAAATAATGTCGTATCAATTTTTCTTTTTACCCCTAAATCTCCTAAAGGGGACTTTCGCCATTTACAAGTGTTTATGATGCTTGCAGCTCAAGCCCCTTCAGGGGTTTGGGGTGAAAAAACACAACATTAAATCGGTTACATTTATAGTCGGAAATACGCAGTGAAACTCAACCTTTCGGTAAATCTTCAAGGTTGTCAAAATGCCTGGGAGCCTGTTGGTCTTAGCACTTTAATACCTTTTGATCATATCAGTAAATTTTTATTGGGAGTGTAATTTGAACTCTGTTTTTTTGTCTGATATTATTTTTGCCGGTTTCATTCGGCATTTAGTTCTGAATTCAGCTTAAACTGCTATTTTAGGGCTATTTCGTTACTCTCGAAAAACTATTTATGGCAATTTTACGTCATTTGAATCTTAAAGAACCGTTTTAGGTTATAGGCAGAACACACCAATGACCAACTCGGCATCTGTTTCTGCTTCTCCTCTTAACGAAAACCGCCTGAAACCCAATATCTCTTTAATAATTCCAAAGACCGGTTCAACGGTTTGTTTTCTTTTTTTTGTATATCCCTTTCCCTTCTGCACTTTTACATTTTTTGTGCATCTTTTCGGTGGCGGTTACGCATTGTGCGTTATCCGGTTCTTTAGTTAAAGTATCGTTTAAAAAACTGTTGTGTTTTTCTCTTGATATTGAGATGATTGGGATGATATTTTTCTGTTCGCAATCGGTAACGTTGGTCTCACTGAAGTAGCCTGCGTCTGCAACTGCCGTGGATATTTTACTAACAACTCTTCAGGCACAGCATTTATAGCAGGCATAAACTCCTGTTTATCATTAACATGTGAGTTGCTGTATACTCCTAATATAATCATGTTTTTATTTACTGCTGCCTGCCCATTGTAACATTGGTCGAACCCCTTTGATGTTTTCATTATCCTTGATTCAGGATCAGTAAAATTGTATTGGTCTTTGTCATTTGGCTGATCTGAAGGAGCTTTATGTTCTTTGCCCCTTGGCTTTTTCCCCGTCTTTTCTTCATTGTCTTTTCTTCCTTGTCTTTTCGTTGTGTCATTTTAGCATCATATTCCATTTTCTACTTTTCATAACGCTCTGATGCCCTTTGCTCTATAACCTGTTTGGCTTCCTGAATCTTATCTAAACGGTCTTTCCTCAGCTTAATCTCGGTTGTAATATCTAAGTCAAGATCCTTTTCCCTTTCATCTTTGGCTGTTGCCAGGTCTAATAATTTGTCAATCTCTTCTTCCAGCTGCTTTTCCAATTTTTGTATGTACTCATAGCTCATCGCTTTATGGTGTGAAGCGTTTGCCTGAACCTTTATCCCATCAATATAAATATTACCAGGTTTAACAATCCCAAGTTCTTTGCCAATAAGCAATATCTCTTTAAACTAAACTTTTACCTCAGGAAGGAAACGTTTTCTGAAACCTGATATGGTATCGTGGTCAGGGTGGTGGTTCCCGGAAACAAAGCGAAAGGCAACTGAATCATAGGTGGCAGCTTCGATTTTTCGTGAGCTAAATACTCCGGTGGCATAACCATAGAATAATAAAGCCAAGAGCATCTTTGGATCGTAAGAGGTTAAATCCACACCCTTGTATCTATTAAATATGTGTCTGAGATTGAGCCTATCAACAATAACAACAATAAATCTCGATAAATGATCTTCAGGTAACCAGTCACCTAAATCATAAGGCATTAACATCCTTTGTTCCCTATCTGCACTAATGAATTTTTTTATGATTGCAAGATAATAAATCTTTAGAATATTACAAAGTCAGACAAGCTACTATAGAATTTATTTTTTTCTATACCCGAAAGATAAATTCCCAAAAGGCAACTGTATTAAAGCTACCTTTTGGGAATTGTCATATTTGTTTAAGCAGCTTGATGACAAGCTTCTGTACACTTGCGGCAAATTTCTACACATTTCTTACAAACAGAATTGTCGTGATGTGCACATTCATCTGCACATGCGTTGCAAATATCCGCACATTGCTGATATGCATCGGGCGAACCATTTGATTGGGCACTAATTTGTTCGCATTTTTGAGCGCACTCATTACATAATCTTACACATTCTTTCATGTTGGGCATATCTTTACATGACTCTGCACATGATTTACATTCAACCGAGCATTCGTTGAGCATACTGATAAGTTCTTTGTGATTTTCGTTCTTCATGATCATTAATTTTAAAGGTTTATAAATACTGCGAAGATTGACTTGGTATTATTCTTTTTCGAAAGTTATTTTACAGTCCAACCTCCAGTTTGTAATTTTATCCTTATCCACTTCGGCTCTTAAATTTTTTACATACACGGAGCGTATGTTGCGGATGGATTTTGATGCTTCGGTAACTGCATTTTGTGTTGCATCTTCCCAACTTTTTTTTGACTCAGCTAAGAGTTCGATAACTTTTAATAGTGCCATAGTGATTTGTTTTTTGAAATTGTTTGATGATTTTTTGATTAATCTTTTTCCTTCGGAACTTTTAATCCTGCCTCTCGTGCTTCACTTATACCGATGGCTATTGCCTGCTCGCGGCTTTTTACAATACCACCTTTACCGCCTTTGCCTGATTTTAATTCTCCATGCTTAAATTCATGCATGACCTCTTCAATTTTTTCCCGAGCTTTTTTGGAATATTTTGACATAATTATTTGTTATTAAAAAACGGAGGTGGTTCATCAATTCGGGTCGGGTCGTTTTTTTCAGGTTCATCTTCTCCTGGTCTTGGCTTGATGGGGTCGGGATTTTCATCAGGCTTTTTAGGTTTGTTTGGAAACGGATTCCCGGGAGGTCTTTGTGGATCTTCTCTTTTTTTTCCTGCTGATGGTTGATTCGACTTGCAATCAGATTGCTGACTGCGTTGGTCATTTTTATTTTTTTCCATTCTTAATTTTTATTTAAATTGTGAATGAATTATTATATTGTAAAGGTGAGCACCCTTTTAACGATAAGTATTACATAATTTTAGAAAAAAGTTACATCATTCACACATTTTCGAGTGGGTTAGGTCTTTTAAGTTTTTCTTTGGGCTTTAAAGCGATACATGTTTACGCAGTTTAAATAATTTATATATTTCAAACCAAACGATGGTTGTTAATCCCATTAAACTACAGATGATGATATTGATCAATGTAAGTTTTTGGAACTGGAATAAATCCAGAAAAAACGGAATATTTATAATCAGTGCCAGAAAGAAAATTGCCCCACCTACAATCCATAATAAGGCTTTATTGGGCGTTACTATAATCTTAAATATATTGTCGGTCCATGACCGGTTCGTTAAAATAACCGCGATGTTTGAAACAATTAAGGTGATAAATGCCATTGCCCGTACTTCTTTATCTTCATACCCGAAGTGCAGACCTACGAGGTAAACGGTCAGGGTTAATATAAGGATACCTACCCCCTGCATACAACTGAACAGAATTTTTTTGGCTCCAAAAAAGGGTTCATCTATTCTCTTTGGCGGCCGGTTCATTATGTTTATCTCTTCTTTTTCGGCTTCAAATATGATCGAACATGCCGGGTCGATGATTAATTCCATGAAAACAATATGCACAGGCCATAGAATCAGCGGGAAATTACCCAATAATATCGGGATTAACGCTAATCCGGCAATGGGTACATGGATCGCGAATGTGTATCCAAAAGCTTTTTGGAGGTTATCAAATATGCGCCTTCCCATTTTTATGGCTCCTACAATGGATGAAAAGTTATCGTCCATAAGTACCAGAGAAGAAGCTTCCCTGGCGACATCTGTTCCCTTCTTTCCCATTGCAATTCCAATATTAGCCGCTTTAAGTGCTGGGGCATCATTGATTCCATCTCCCGTCATGGCAACAATTTCTTTGTTTTTCTTTAATGCATTTACGATTTTAAGTTTTTGTTCCGGGACAACTCTGGCAAAAACGTTAATTTTCTTAATTTTTTTGCATAATTCCTTATCCGTCATTGCCTGCAATTCATCACCGGTAATGCACATATCAGGATTTTCAAGGCCTATCTCGTGGGCTATACTTTTGGCTGTTACCGGGTAATCACCTGTAATCATAATTACCCTGATACCGGCTTTAAAGCACTCGCTTACAGCCTTTTTAACATTTTTGCGGATTGGATCTGACAGTCCTATTAAACCAATAAAATCAAACTTAAAATCGTGCTGAATTTCCGGCAAACCTTTTGCATTAATTTTTGCTTTAGCCACGCCCAGCACTCTCAATCCGCTTGCGGCTAACTCTTCAACAGCCTGTGACAGACGTTTTTTGTTCTTTTCATCTAAATGGCACATTTCAAAAATGGCTTCAGGAGCTCCTTTCGTTGCAATAATTTTTTCCTGTGTATCTTTAAACGAAAAAACCCGCGACATCGCCAGTAATTCTTTGGAAAGTGGGTACTCTTTGATCATTTCCCAATTCTTATGGATATGTTCTGTTCCTCTCAGGTATAAATCGCCCATACTGGTGATGGCTTTTTCCATGGGATCAAAAGGATTGGTCTGACTTGAAAGAATGCCATACTCAATTATTTCATGAAATTCCGAATTAAGCTCATTGGTTTTTGCAACAGTCAGATGATCCTTCCCGTTATAGAGACTTGTAACAGTCATTTTATTTTGGGTAAGCGTACCTGTTTTGTCAGTACAAAGCACTGTTGCTGTTCCAAGTGTTTCTATTGCTGACGGTTTTCGCGTTAAAACTTTCTTTTGTGACATTCTCCATGCCCCAAGAGCCATAAATATAGTGAGAATTACCGGAAATTCTTCAGGTAACAGAGCCATAGCCAGTGTTATTCCTGCCAATAACCCATTAACCAGACTTCCGCGGGTAAGTGTGTAACCAATTATTACCAGAACACAGAGTACAGCGGCAATAATCGTAAGTTTTTTCACCAGCGATCCCATTTCCTGTTTTAGTTTGGTGGGTTCTTCTTTTACTCCCTCCAGTGCCTTGCCAATTTTTCCAATTTCGGTATTGATCCCTATGCCAGTTACCCTTGCGATGCCGTTGCCCTGAACAATCATGGAGCCGGAATAAACGAAAGGTAAATCGTCGCCACCTGGCTGAATGTTTTTTTCAACCCCATCCCAATCGTTTTTCCTAACGGGTACTGATTCTCCTGTAAGTAATGATTCATCGGCCAGTAAATTCACCGAATCTAATACGGCAGCATCTGCCGAAACCCTGTCGCCTTCCTGCAACACCATAATATCGTCGGTTACTACTTCAAAACCCGCGATTCTTGTTTCCACTCCGTCCCTGATTACCAAAGCCCTCGAACTTGCCATATCTTTTAATGCATCGAGTGCTTTTTCGGTCTTCTTTTCCTGAAAGAATTCGATACCCATGATTACGAAAACAAGCCCCAGAAGCATTAACCCTTCCTGCATATCACCCAGCACCAAATACAAAGTACCACACGCAACTAAAAGTATAAACATAGGCTCTTTGACCACCCCCAGTGCAATGGAGAAAAGATTTTTAGGTTTTGAAGAAGGAAGTTTGTTATACCCTTCGGTACGTAACTTTTCCTTAGCCTGGTTTGTGGTTAATCCTTTGTATTTTTCGGAAGTAATATCCAAGTTCATATTAATTGCGTTTTTTAGTAGGAATGATGAATAGCGGTGTAATCGTGCGATGCAAAACTTTTTCCGTAACACTTCCCATGACTATATTTTCCAACCATTTGCGGCTATGAGAACCCATAACAATAATATCTGTATGCAAGTCTTTTGCAGCCTTCAATATAGATTCGGCGGAATCACCTTCTATTAATAAAGTTTGAATGGTTTCATCACCGAGGTGGAGTTTTGATTTATCCAGAAAATGTTGAGACACTTTTTGCAGTCTATCAACAATATCAAATTGCAATGGATCAAATATTTTGAAAATCTCCTGCATCTTATTTTTCTCAAAAACCTCCGGACAATGCGTTTCGGTCATATACCCGGGATATCCCAGACTAATCACGGCGTCAGTGCTTCGAAACACCTGGTCGCGCCATACAATTCCACCAGACACAAACTCCCCGCTGATTAATTCCTCATTGGTGAATAAGTATCGCGTAATCTGCATTTGCTTCACTGTCCGGGCACCGGTCAGGTAAACATCATCATACATTCTAAGAAACCGATCCGGGCTTTCGATGCTGTCGATGTAAAGTTTAAGCTTTGACACTGCATCATAAGTTGCTCCGGAATTTGTTATCACTGCTTTTTTGGTGTGGAATATGTTTTACATTTTGGATCCAGTCCGGAAGATCCCCTACAATCCAAACCTCATAATCTTCGTTGAAAAACTTGTCCAGGCTACGAAGCAAATAACGCAACTCCTCCCAGGCACTTGCACTTGCCAAATAAGGAATAATTTACACCAATCATATCATAACAGATTGTAGGGCTGTCCTATGTGATTGCCCTTTATTTAACAAGGGCACAATCCCGAGTTTGCGGAGCTGTACCCTTGAGCGTTTTTAGTAAAAACTAAGACTAAGCGCCACTTCCTTCAACAGATGGAAGGGCTCTTGTGTAGTGAATCTTACTTTACTTTCTTTTCAGGAGCTATTTTTTCGATTTTAACAAAATCTCCCTTTTCATTGAAGAAAACTGCATTCTTAACATCCCCTTTAGCTATGGCTACCTTAAAGGTACCATCATCGCCAAGGAAAGCCTTCTCAACTGTATAACCTGCATAGTCTTTTGCAAGAGCCTTAGTGACTGCTTCAGGAAGAGTTGAAGGAGCAATTTCCTCGTATTTAACTGTTTTCTCCTGAATCACTGTAGTTGCATTTTTTACTGTTGTTGCTTCGGCTAACTGTGGCATTGCCAAGCATATTGCTAAAGCGGCTGCGGATAAAATCATAATTTTTCTCATCTCTTTAATTTTTAAATTTGTAAAACTTATTGTCGGTTATCATACATACAAAAGCGTGCTAAAACTGCAACACAAACCGACCAAGCCATACAAACTACTATATTACAATATGTTATATAAACATCAAGGAAAAAACAATAAGTCCGGACAGTAAAAAAAGTTGTGGAATCCCCGTGGCTACTGTGGAAAAAATCCACAACAATCGGGAATTATCAAGTGGGGACAATAATTTATTCAAATGATTATCCGGTTGTTTTCCCTGCTTTCTTCTCCGCCTCGCCGGACTCATCCCATCGGTCAGACATGATCATGTTCGCGTTCCATGGAATAATCCCAATGATTCGTAAGCATTCGGCCTAATACATATTGCTTCTCCCAAATTATTTTACCTGGAAGTATGGAGCCTTCCATGGTTGTATTATAAATATTCGGTTTGACAGAACTTTATTCGATCGACTTCCAGTTTCTTGGGAGCAGTTCGCTTAGTCTGAGTACTGAATGATCCTGTATTCGGTTCAGGACATCGGTGTTTAAGCCTTTTTACCTCTTCCTTAAGATCTTGTACTTCTGCTAACAATTTGTCAACCCTGATCAAAAGATCATAAACGAGATCGACCAGTTGTTCCTTGTTCAGTTTCCTTAGTTCCTCTTTCGAGACCATAATTTCCTTGTTTTTAACAAAGATCGTTGCTGAAAATACAATTTACACTATTTTAAACTGATTGTTTGTCAACATTGAAACATCATGTTATCAACAAATTATCAAAATATTTCTGATTTTTTGATTTTACCTCTGAGACAATAGCCCACACACACGAAAAAGAACAGGTAATTAGCGACCCGATCTATATAGAACGAGTTCAGAAAAAAATTAGCAATTCTTATTTTAAGCAGATTTAGATTGAAAATAAAATAAAAGACCTGAGTAGTTACAAGTAAGAACAATATATTCATCCTTAATCGAATACAATTTATTCAATATGTTTGAATAAACAATGGTTCGGTAAATTTTAATATAAGTATTTGAATATCAATAAAATAAACGAAAAATAAGCATGAAATAATTTGGTTAAAACCTTAGAAATCAGTAATTTAAAAGATTATTTCGTAATATTTTAAAAATGATTTCTAAGGTCAATAAATCGTTTAAATGTCTAATATTCAGTGTATTTGAAAATTATGTTTTCGAAAAGCTGAATAAATCCCGCAAAGACTTTATTGTTAGCGTTCTTTGGCATATTTTGAGCATCAAAGGTAGGATTAATTTCCTGCAACTTGGAAGATTCAGTACTCTTTGTGAACAAACGTACAGGAACCAGTTTGAGAAAAAGTTTGACTTCTTCTCCTTTAATAAGCATTTGATCAATCAAACAGTATCTGCCGAATCAGCTATCGCTTTAGACCCAAGTTATGTTCCCAAAGCAGGCAAGGCAACCTATGGCAGGGGACGATATTGGTCTGGTGTAGCCGGTGCAGCAAAATGGGGCATGGATATATGCGGTTTTGCCGTAGTTGATATTGTCAATAACACAGCCTTTCATTTAAAAACCTGGCAAACACCATCAGCTGATGAATTGGCTGAAAAAGGATTGAACCTATTGACTCACTATGCAAGCCTAGTGACTGAAAATGCTGAGCAATTCAAAGCGTTCTCTAACTATATCGTAGCCGATGCCTATTTTTCAAAGAGACCAATTGTTAAAGCCGTAAAGCCATCAGGTCTTGAGTTCATTAGCCGTTTAAGAGATGACAGTGTTTTGAAGTACAAGTTTACGGGAGAACGAACGGGTAAAAAAGGAGCTCCAAGAAAGTATGCTGGTTTGGTGGACGTTCATAACTTTAACCCCAATCACTTTTCATTAGACCTGTCAACCGAGGAGATTACAATCTACTCATTAGTTGTTTATTCCAAGGCATTTAAAATGGACATCAAGTTGGCCATTGCGAAATTTTATAAAGAAGGCGTAGAGATGGCAAGAAAACTATACATCTCTACGGATTTGAAGCAAGCCGGTGAAAAAATTGTTCGCTACTATCAGTCACGTTTCCAGATTGAATTTCTGTATCGGGATGCAAAGCAGTTTACTGGTCTGACTAACTGCCAGGCAAGAAGTAAAAAACAAACTGGATTTTCACTTTAATGCAGCACTTACAGCAGTAAATCTGGCAAAACATGACTGGTTGATGACCAAGGGGAAAGAGGATAAACCATTTTCAATGTCCGACTATAAAACAATGTATAACAACAATTTGATGCTCGAACGATTTATGTGCATGTTTGCAATAAGCCCTAACACACCAAAAAATCAAAAAATCGTCAAAGAACTATTGGATTATGGCAAAATTGCCGCTTGAAATTTAACGAACTATTGGTTTAATACACTTGTTTAAATTTCAATGTCTTTAATTACCCAAAAATCTGAAGTTAGTTTACTGAAAAAGAAATCATAAGGCATATAAAAATATCCTTTATCACCCCATCCAGTACCCCATGAATTGCGAACGATAATCCATTTCTTTGCATCATCATATCCAACGGCAGCAACAGCATGACCACCTAAAACTTTCTCATTTGCAGCAGGCATTGGCATAATCCCTGTCTTTGCGATATCTGGTCCTTCAAACGATGTATAAACAGTAAATCCAAATACAAACACATCACCTGCTGCCAGACAAGCCTTTACCGAATTCATATCCTGACCTACTGAAGAATATACTTTTGACTGATATTTCAGCGCTTCAGTATAAGCAGTTTTGGTAGGTTTCTTTTTGAACTTTTCAATGACGTAAGACCAGGTAGTCTCTTTACAGGCTCCAAGCTGATTAACTGACTTTACTCCGTCTCTGATCATCGCTCCTGCATCAGAGTTAACGGTTCCTTCCATTACTCGCTCATTGTAATAAATAAAGAGTCGGGAAGGGACAAAAGGGGTCATTAGTTTCTTCTTGATCTGCTCGAATTCCAATGCGCCAGCTATTGCATTTGCAGTGCATGAACCAAGCTGACCCTGATCATAGACTGGAGGACAATTAGCCCTTAAATCCACTTTTGCAGGCAAAACTGCCGGAGCAGTTACTTTATACTGAAAGTCTCTTTGGTCTTGGAGATCAGGTCTCCATCCATAAATTTGATTGCTCATGTTTTAAATGTTTAAATTAATAATTACGTTGCCTCAATAATTGTTAATACCCTTAGTACATGACAAAAATATAAATAACTGATTGTCAGTAAAATAAGTTTTTAAATGTTTGGATAATATATTGAATATCATTATCTTACAAGAAATTACCACATCTCGAAGTAAGAAATATGACATCCAGGGTAGAGGCTAAAAGTAGTGAATTAATATCCATTTTCCATCATCTTTTGGGATGGAATTTGGCAAGGGTAAAGTTCTTTGTTTTATTTATTTGTGCACTCTGTAAGGTTCAGACAGTTGGCTTTGACAAGCTTGCCACTGCGTTTAACAGCACCGCAGACACTGCTTCTTCTCTTCGCCGGATACAGCGGTTTATGGCTAAATATCAGCTGGATTCTGATGTAATTGCCCGTTTGATATTCATGTTACTGCCACACAAGCCTCCCTATCGTTTAGCGATGGATAGGACTAATTAGAAGTTTGGAGAATTTAATATTAACGTATTAGTGATTGCAATAATTTACCATGGACTTTCTTTTCCGTTGATATTTAAGCTGTTGCCGAAAGCTGGCAATTCGAATACTGATGAACGTATTGAGCTGATCGAACGATTTATCAGGCTTTTCGGAATCCGGGCTTTGGGTTGTTTGACTGCAGATCGTGAGTTTGTGGGTGAAAAGTGGATCAGGTACCTTAACAATCAAAACATCCGGTATTATATCCGTATTCGTGAAAATTTCTGGGTGCTGCAACCACACAATGGCAAGCGGGTGAAAGCCTCCTGGCTATTCGCCAATTTACCATTAAACAGTTGCCGGGTTAATGAAAGGATCGTTTATGTGAATAACCAACTGTGTTATCTCTCAGCCTCAAAAATCAAGAATAAAGCAGGAAGACCTGAATTGCAGATAGTTATATCATTTAATAACCCAAAGGACGCGCTGGAAATATACAAAGAACGATAGCAAATTGAAACTGCTTTTAGAGCATTAAAAACAAGTGGGTTTAATATAGAAGATACTCATTTGACAGATATTGAAAGAATTGAGAAGCTATTTGCATTGGTTACCGTTGCTTTTACATGGGCTTATGTGGTTGGTGATTATTTACACCAATACGTTAAACCGATTCAAATCAAAAAACATTGGAATAAGGCCAAAAGTATTTTTAAACACGGTTTAACTTATATCGCATCAGTGTTGCTGAACTCTAATTTCAAGCCTGATATAGATATATTTCAATTTTTGTCATGTACTTAGATTCTTTTTCATTGATGTCCGGTAAAACCGGGAATTATTAATTATCGTTTTTAAATCCTTGATAATTAATCTGCATATTTTCAATTTTCAAAAGTAAGCCCCCTCCATTTCTGGGAACAGCGAGTTTTGATATTCCATTTTATTTTCTTTTACAATTTCACGCCAACTTCCTTCGGGGTCTTCTAAAAAGCGATAGACATTGATATAGCTCATCAATTGCTGCCTTAAAGTGGACACCAAATTGGAGAACGACCAACTGCGTTTTACTTTGCTTCGCAGCAGGGTAAGCAGTAAATTGGCAAGCATTGCTGACCAGATTTGTATTTCAATGGCATTTTCATTGTCTCCCAAAAAGTATTTTAGCGGAAAGTTCTGCTTGAGTTGCTTAAACAACAGTTCTATCTGCCAGCGTTTCTTATATATCAGGGCAATTTTCTCTGCCGACATCTCAAAATTATTGGTAATGAACTCGAATAAACGGTTATTCTCGCTGTCCCAATAAGCGATTCGCCTTGAACGGTGCTTTAAATTCCCTTTTATCGCCAAATGCCAAGATGATCTCCTCGTCTTTCAGAACACCCGAATCAGCCTTGTCCGGAATATCGAATTCTTTTCTGGCCTCATAAATGGCATTGTCTTTCAACCTTGTCACATACCAGATGGAATTTTCCGAAAACACCTGGTATTGGGCATAATCAACATATCCTTTGTCGAAAGTAATGATAGAACCTGCCGCCAGGTTGAGAACTTCTTTCAGGAACATATGGTCGTGTCTGGCCGCTTCACTGTACCGAATCAGGCATGGTACATTTTCACTGGCTTTGATGATCGTATGTGCCTTTATTCCACCTTTCTTTTTGCCTTCTTTCGCATTACGGCCAACTCCTTTGAGAATGTCTTTAAACTGGGACATGGTCGTCGAATCCATGATGTAAAGCCGCTTTAGGTCGGAATCTGTCAACCGGCTGTCCGCTAAATCTGACACATGGCTTCTATAAACACTCATGTAAATGTCACCGAAAACTTTGCTGCTACGTCTTAGGTTGGCTTCGGAGAAAGTGCTGCGCCTGACCAGATAGCTTAATCCCAAATGAGAAAGCTTGTGGGCGTTGGCCAATAAACCCAGAATGACTTCACGGATTGAATGATAGCCTTGGAACGCAACGAAAAGCATTACCACTAAATGATTGAATGTCGAAAACTTTTTCACATAACGCTCGGCTCCATGCTTCTTCGCTATTATTCTGACCTCTCTTTTGTCAATGAACTTTATGAGCTGATTAAATACCGGCTGCCCGCTAAAATTTATATTTTTACCCATGGTTACAATTGTTGCTTCGTAACTTCAAAGGTAACCTTACCGGGTTAGTCTTTATCGGCTAGCCCGGTTCTATTTTTTTTACCGGACAACAGTGTTTAGAAAAGTCTAAATTTTTATTTGTGCTGTCGTATAGCACTTTTGTGGTATAAGTTGTGCACCTTTGTCTTAATCTGTTTAAAAGAAATTTTTTTGAAACTCTACATCAAATACATGGTAAGTACCCGCTGCAAAGCTGCGGTGTAAGAGGAGTTGAAGAGACTTGGTTTGCATTTCATTGTGGTCGATTTAGGCGAAGTTGAGATCATGGAAAACATCTCAACTGACCAGCGAGAGCAACTAAAAGGTGGTTTACTCCAGGCGGGACTTGAACTAATGGACGACAAAAGAGCTGTATTGATTGAAAAAATAAAAAATACAGTTATTGAAATGATTCATCCTCAGATGAAATAGTCAAAATAAATTTCTCTGAATTTTTAAGTGAAAAATTGAACCATGATTATACTTATCTGGCGAATCTGTTTTCAGAAGTACAGGGAACAACAATTGAACAATTCATTATCTCTCATAAAATTGAACGGAGAAAAGAATTGATTATTTACGATGAATTAAACATTACTGAAATTGCCTGGAAGATGAATTACAGTAGTGTCGCACATTTATCCAATCAATTTAAGAAAGTTACAGGACTTTCGCCAACTAATTTTAAAAAATTGAAGGAGAAAAGAAGAAGTCCGATTGAAGATATTTGATTACTTGTAGCTATCGGGACAAATGGCCCCCAATAGTGTACATCGAATATAGAAGGTAAAATATAATTATCAAAATGGAAAGAACAAAGACACTCGAGCCTCAATACGCCAGTAATTTACTAGAAGCTATTCTTGACCCGTTGATTACCATCAGCACCGAAGGTAAGATTATGGACATGAATCAGGCGAAGGTGAACATTACAGGCATAGAACGTGAAAAATTGATCGGTACCAATTTCTTTGATTATTTCACCGAACCACAAAAAGCAAAGGAAGTTTACCAGGAAGTATTTTCAAAAGGATCTGTTACCGATTTACCACTTACCTTTCGCAATATAAATGGCAAACTCACCGATGTGTTATTCAATGGATCGATTTATAAAGATGAAAAAGGGAATGTGCTTGGTGCAGTTGTCGTGGCAAGAGACATTGCCGAGCAGAAATGGGCAATAGAGTTGCGAATTGCCAATAAAGAACTTGCTTTTCAAAACAATGAGAAAGAGAAACGGGCGGATGAGTTGATCATTGCCAATAAAGAACTTGCTTTTCAAAACAATGAAAAAGGGAAACGAGCCGATGAGCTAAGCATTGCCAACAGAGAGCTTGCTTTTCAAAACAATGAAAAAGGAAAGCGGGCGGATGAGTTGATCATTGCCAATAAAGAGCTTGCCTTCCAAAACGATGAGAAGGAAAAACGGGCGGATGAGTTGATCATTGCCAATAAAGAGCTGACCTTTCAAAACGATGAAAAAGAAAAACGGGCAGCAGAATTAATTATTGCCAATAAAGAACTTGCCTTTCAAAACGATGAGAAAGGAAAACGGGCAGCAGAATTAATTATTGCCATCAAAGAGCTTGCCTTTCAAAACGATGAGAAAGAGAAACGGGCGGATGAGTTGATTATTGCCAATAAAGAGCTGGCCTTTCAAAACGATGAGAAAGGGAAACGGGCGGATGAGTTGATCATTGCCAATAAAGAGCTGGCCTTTCAAAACGATGAAAAAGAAAAACGGGCAGCAGAATTAATTATTGCCAACAAAGAGCTGGCCTTTCAAAACGATGAGAAAGGGAAACGGGCGGATGAGTTGATCATTGCCAATAAAGAGTTGGCCTTTCAAAACGATGAAAAAGAAAAACGGGCAGCAGAGTTAATCATTGCTGACAAAGAGCTTGAATATCAAACCGGTGAGAAAGAAAAACGGGCAGCAGAGTTAATTATTGCTGACAAGGAACTTGAATATCAAAACAGTGAGAAGCAAAAACGGGCAGCAGAGTTAATTATTGCTGACAAGGAACTTGAATATCAAAACAGTGAGAAAGAAAAACGGGCAGCAGAGTTAATTATAGCCGACAAAGAACTTATTTTTCAAAATGAAGAGAAAGAAAAACGGGAAATTGCAAATAAAGAACTTGAAGCATTCAGCTATTCTTTAAAATTAGCGTCTCAATATTCTCTGAGCCTCATTGAAGCGAGTCGTGATCCTTTGGTTACAATAAGTACAGAAGGAAAGATCACAGATATGAATGAAGCCTTGGTGAATATTACAGGTATTACCCGCGAAGAAATTACCGGAACCGATTTCTTCGATTATTTTACCGAGCCGTGCATGGCACGCAAAGTTTATAAGGAAGTTTTCGCAAAAGGATCTGTTGCAGATTTTCCTCTTACCGTTAGACATAAAGACGGCGAGCTTACCGATGTTTTGTTCAATGGTTCGGTTTATAAAGATGGCAGGGGAAATGTATCGGGAGTTGTGATTGTTGCCAGAGATGTTACTGACCAAAAAAGAATCGAAACAGAATTAATAGAGGCTAAAGTATTTGCCGAAGAAGCAAAAAGTAAAGCGGAAAGTGCAACCCTGATAGCTGAAAATGCAGTAAAAGCAAAACAACAGTTTTTGTCAAACATGAGCCATGAAATTCGCACGCCAATGAATGCGATCATCGGGTTTACAAAAGTGGTTTTGAAAACAGAGCTGTCATCCAAACAAAAAGAATATTTAACAGCGATAAAAATGAGTGGGGATGCACTGATCGTGCTTATTAACGACATCCTCGATTTGGCAAAAGTAGACGCTGGGAAAATGGTATTTGAACAAAAGCCCTTCAAAATGGCTTTGTCAATATCAGCCATGCTTCATTTGTTTGAAACAAAAATTCAGGAAAAGAATTTAAAGTTGGTTAAAGTTTATGACAATAGAATTCCTGAGGTGTTGGTTGGCGACCCCGTACGTTTGCACCAAATAATTTTAAATCTGGTAAGTAATGCAGTAAAGTTCACTTCAAAAGGGAAAATTACTGCAAGTGTCAATCTGTTGGAGGAAGATCAGGAGAAAGTAACCATTGAATTTTCAGTTGCGGATACCGGAATTGGAATAGCCAAAAATAAAATGGGAAAGATTTTTGATAACTTTCAACAGGCATCCAGCGGTACTTCAAGGTTGTTTGGAGGAACCGGATTAGGACTTGCCATTGTTAAACAGCTAGTTGAACCACAGGGTGGAAAAATATGGGTGGAAAGTAAGGTTGATGAGGGATCTACTTTTAGTTTTATATTAAGTTTTCTGAAAACAAATGCCAACGCAGAAATAGAAACTGAAATTGAGGAACTGGATGCCGAAATTAAAAATATCAAAGTATTGGTTGCAGAGGATATTCCACTCAATCAGTTACTGATGAAAACATTGCTTGATGATTTTGGCTTTGAACGCAATATTGCTGCCAACGGAAAAATAGCCATCGAAAAACTGCAGGTTAATTCCTACGATATTGTTTTAATGGACTTACAAATGCCCGAAATGAACGGGTTTGAAGCTACTGATTACATTCGCAACATCATGAAATCTAAAATTCCCATTATCGCCTTGACTGCCGATGTTACCACAGTTGATTTGGCAAAATGCAGAGCTGTTGGTATGAATGATTACATTGCAAAGCCTGTCGACGAAAGATTATTGTACAATAAAATAGTTGGGTTGGTGAAGAAACCCTCACTTGTAAAATATAATGAACACGAAAAGGATGAAAGCTGTGAATGCAAAAAATCAAAATGCATTGACCTGGATTATTTGATCCGCCGTACAAAATCTAATCCTAATTTGATGATGGAGATGATATCGCTTTACCTTGAACAAACTCCTCCTTTAGTTAACACAATGAAACAAAGTTTTGAAGATCAGGATTGGCATTTATTGTATTCGGCAGTACATAAAATGATCCCCTCATTTTCAATCATGGGAATTAATGCAGATTTTGAAAACATGGCAAAAAAAGTTCAGGAATTTGCCAGCACACAGAAACAGTCAGATGGAATAAATGATATGGTGTTGCAGCTTGGAAACATTTGTACACAAGCGTGTAGTGAATTGGAAGAAGAATATGACAAGATTAAAAGGAAAAACACATGAGAAACGAAAAAATAAAAATATTCCTGGTCGATGATGATGCGCTATTCTTAAAATCATTAGAAATTGATTTTCTGGAGAATGGTGATTTTATCATTGAACATATCCCACCGGCGAACTTTATAAGGCCAATTTATCACACGACCCGGATGTGATCATCTTGGATTATTTTTTAGATGGAATTGATGCGACAGCAATGAATGGAATTGATACATTGGATAAAATAAAAGCATTCAATCAGGACATTCCTGTTGTGATATTATCTTCTCAGGATAAAATCGAAGTGGCGGTAAATTGTATGCATCACAGGGCTTTTGATTATGTCGTGAAAAGCGAAACCGCATTTGTACGCCTGCAAAAAATCATCACTACCATTTTCCGTTATAAAAAAATGGAAAAGGAATTGAGCTGGTATATGGAACGAATATAAATACTAATGTTTCGCACTTGATTTCATGTATTAATATTCAATTATTTAGCCAAATTGGCTAAATTTATCATATTGATTTACAGAGCTATATGTTTTCCATTTTCATTTAAGCCGCAGCGGCTATCTCTTTATCATCCAATAGCCTGGCAATACGCCTACTTGCTTCTTCGTTCTGAAAAATTCTTTCAAATAGTTCTTGTTCATCGATTTCGCCAAACACTGTTTCTATTATTTGCATCAATTCAACGAACATGCCCCATAGCCTTTGGTTAAGCCGCTGCTTTATGGTTGCTTCTTTTATCTGTGAAAATAGTCCTTCCATGGTTTCATAATTTTCAATCCGATATCTTAAAGTCATTAAAATGTGTTGCACCATCGTTATATCCGCTATCTGGGCATCAAAATCGTTAGACTGACATTTCCCCAATCCCAGTAACTGTTTCGATTCATTATAGAAAACCTCTATAGTCCAGCGGGTTTGGTAAATTTCTATCATCTTGATAAAAGACAGATAGGTATCGGTACTAAGAATTACTTTCCATTTACCATTTTTGCCCTGTTTACTGAAGTACAGCTTAATAAATTGATTCAGGTATTCTACTTCGGCCTCTGTGTAATATAATCTCAGTTTGCGGCAACGTTTTGGTTTACCGGTCAGGTTCCTTATTTGACCATACATATACATCTTCTCCTGGTAAAGGAACTTGGTCGTTGCGAATTTATACATTCCGATCAAATTTACTGATTGGCTTTTCACTTCAAGAACTGCATTGATGAAAGCTTCGCAGGTAAACCAGCTGTCCATCAGTACGTAATCGACCATTAACCCTTTGCTTATTGCTCTTTTGAACATCTTTATCGCACTGTCAATCTTTGACATATCCGTTTCTTTGGCCCTTTCCCAAGAGCATGAGCCTTTTTTACGGTCTTTTTTATGTTGCTTCCTAAGTTCTTTCTTTTTAAGACCAAAAGGTTTTTCCTTGTTCTTACCAACTTCGCGGTGCAATGAAAAATCGACCGTTATAAACGACATACCATCCCAATATCCCATCACAAGTAGCTTAAACCCCAGTACCGATCTTTGGGTAACATGATCCCAGACCCGTAATATTTTGTCGATATACTTGCCTGTTTTTTCCAACAGGGTATCATCAAAGATCAGGCATCTTAACTCCGGAGATTCAGATATGCTATTGATAGTTAAATCTTTAAATTTAACCAGGAACAACCACAGTACGATCCGCCAGCTGACACCCTGATTATTTTTCAGACGGTAAAATGTATCTTTGCCTGCTTTGATATGGTGCTTCACGCAACCACTCAACATAGAGTTGACCGTGGCGGTGTCAATAAAGGGCATAGAAAGAAGAACTGTCATGATCCATTAAAAAAGTATACCCTTTTACTTTGACTCCAGAGAACGTGTTGCATAAGCGTGAAAACGAAAAACATTTCAAAGAACTTGAAATAAAATCAGGTTCAAGCCATGTATGGATAAAACCGTTTTTAAATTCCGAAATTTTATTAATACCTTTGTTCTGTAGCATGGTTATATTGTTTTGGATTCGCCATTAAATTACTATATTTTAAGGTCTTAACAAATCTTCCGTGCTACTTTTTTTATATAAAACCCAATGTTTTCGGCACTTTTTTTAGGTGCGAAACTTCAGTAATAATATCGGTTATTTTCATAGTTATTCTGGCTTTCGTCCATATCTGTTTATTTCTGACGTTTTTTAGGATTCTTTCCCCCAGCCAGTAAAAATCCCAACTCTTCACTTGAAATGAAACATTCAGGGCTTGCACGGTCTTTTTACTGGCTTCTTTCACCGTAATTTTTAAAACATCCTCGAAAGAACAGTATGTACCGGAATAATCAATTAGGCAGTCGTTTTCTGTTTTACAACTTCCAATCTCTCAGTGGCGTTTCCGTCTATTCCTGCTTATCTCCACGATCAACAGGAACGATAATCAAACGTTCTCCCTTTATTCCTTTCAGTTGTCTTAAGTTATGAGGTAAAGGAACATCGAACGCCGGTTCGTTCACCGTTTGGGATTGATTGGGCAAACTTTGAGGCTTCCTGCCGCAGTTGATTGTCTGCCACGGCTTCCGATGATTGTCCTTCCATTTGTTCAATAGGTTTTAGCGAGAGTTTAATCTGTCGTTCAAGGTTGTTCAACTCGGTTTTCAACTCTTTTAACTCGTCCTCCTTGCGCCATACAGCTTCGACTACTTCTTTCAGTACCGGAATATCTTTCGAGATTCTCTCGTTCTCTGCCTTGTATTTTTCCAACAGGCGGGGCATACTGTCCAACGCATGGATAAAGTTCTGTGCAGCGACTTTAGGATCGGCAGCCATCAGCCCGTTGTTGTAGTTATACAGGATATCTCCCTCGCCTTTAACAAAGAAACGGTTCTGAACCATATCAAATCCCTCTTTCAGCGTGGTTTCAGTTTTTACCAAAAGAGTGAAGCCGTATAATGTACCAATGGGTTCATGCACACCATGCGTACGGGCTTTGGCGCTTATTTCGTTCAGCCTGATACCGACTTCTTTCAGGTTACTGCCCTCCACCCCATCTAACTGCACCGGATTAAGCCTTGTGCCGTCCGACGCTATTTGCACTCGGGAATTAAAGGCTTCCATATCTTTGGAAATACGGGCAATCAGGTCATTGTTCTTTTCTGCGCTCTGCAAGATGTTTTCCAATTTGTAGCGTGACGACGATTTACCCCTTGCAAAAGCCTGCCGTTCGCTTTCCAACGCGGCGATTTTCTTTTCCAGACGGGCTTTCTCCAACAATTCGGTATTACCTGAAAGGATAGCCACATACTCGGAAAAGTTCATGCCCCCTTTTTCATCCAAGCTGCCTTCGTCGATGGTGCGACAACCAAGCGAATTGGTTTTGAGTTGCCGGATAAAGAGTTGCTTGTTATGCAGTAACCCAAATTTGTAGGCATCGAGCGATTTTTCGACCGCATACAGGATAACATCGACTTTGTTGTTTGCATAGAGTTTGGCAACCTCGTTACCTTTCCGGATACCGCGACCATCGCGCTGTTCCAGGTCGGACGGACGCCACGGACAATCGAGGTGATGAATGGCAACACAACGTTTCTGGGCATTAATGCCGGTCCCCAGCATTTCGGTACTACCAAACAGTACACGTATTTTCCCATCATTCATCCCGGCAATCATCGTTTTACGGGCGTTTTCAGTTTTGGCTTCCTGTATAAAACGCACCTCGTGTGCCGGAATACCGTGGTCTTCAACCAACTTACGTTTTATTTCGCTGTACACATTCCATTGACCGGGACGGTACGTTCCGAGGTCGGAAAAGACAAACTGCGTGCCCTTGTGCTTGTCGAAATCCCGGTAATAATCCGCTATACGGCGGGCGACATGGCTGGCCTTGTTGTCGATGTGATCTCCGTACCGCCCGGGTGCAATCATGCGCATATCCAGCGACATTTTTCGCGCATAATCGGTTGCAATGAGCATCTTGGCTGTCTTTTCATTGTCAGAAAGCGGTTCCCTGAATAAAAGCGTAGCATCGCCGTTTTTGGCAAAGGCAACCAGCCGTTCAATAAACTCCTGCTGGTCGGGTGTGGGCGGAATATTGTGCAGTATTTCGTTTTTCTCAGGGCGATCAATACCAATGTTCGCGGCCGTGCGAAAGTCCGTTATTTCAGCATAAAAAGCTGCCAGTTCCGGAACTTTGATAAAATACCGGAACCGCTCTTTCTGTACAATTTCGTTGGTTACCGAAAATTCGTAGTCAATACTCTTTTTTGCGAATATCGCCGCCCAGGCATCAAAGGTGGTAATCCCCTGCCGTTCCAGTTCTTTCGGGCGCAGGTATTTGAATAACAGGTACAATTCTGTGAGTGAATTGGAAATGGTCGTACCTGACAGGAAAGTCGCCCCTAAATCCTTACCTGTGCGTCCCTGTATGGTACGCAGGGCAAACAGCATATTCAGCGCCCGTTGCGAACCATCGGCATTACCCAGTCCTGCCACCCTGTCGTGACGGGTAGTAAAAGTCAGATTTTTAAATTTGTGACTTTCATCGACAAACAAATGATCGATACCCATCAAACGAAAATCCACCGTATCGTCCTTCCGGGTTTCAATCTGGTAGGCAATGCTTTTTAGTTTGGCCTCCAGGTTTTGTTGCCTTTTAAGGCAACCTTTAAGCATGGCCCGCGAAACTTCTTTTCCCTGCCCGCGCAATACTTCCAGGTTTTCTTCAACACTATCCAGTTCTTTTTGTAAAATGTCGCGTTGTATATCGGGAGACTGCGGAATCATCCCGAACTGTTCGTGCGTAAGAATAATGGCATCCCAGTTGTTGTTTTTGATCTCGTTGAAAATTTTCATCCGGTTGACAGGTGTGAAATCCTCTTTACCGGGATACAACACGCGGGCATTGGGATAAGCCGTACAAAAGGTCTGCGCTATTTCGTGAATATTGGCTTTTAATCCTGTTATCATCGGCTTGTTTACTAATCCCAGCCGTTTCATTTCCATGGCGGCGCAACACATGATCAGCGTTTTCCCCCCACCTACTTCATGGTCGCAAATACCTCCTCCGTTCAGTTTCTGCATCCATACGGCATCTTTCTGGCTTTTGTAAAGGTCGTCAATACCTAAACCTTTCAAATCCAGACCGGGAAAAGTCTGGTGCGAACCATCGTAAGCAGGGCGCACAAAACAGTTGAACGTACGGTTATAAAGGTCGGCCAGCCGGTCTCTAAACTCCGGCGATTGCTCACGCAACCAATCCGAGAACCCCTTACGCATCTCATCAATTTTCGAATTGGCTAGTTGGATAGCATCGCCATCGCGCACTTTAACTTCTTCGCCGTCCACTAAGATCTTTTTCGTGATATCGGGCGAAGTATTGTGCAAGGCGTGTTTGATCAACGCCACGCCGTCGAAAGTGCGGCTTTGCGATTTGACCGCATACTGGTCAGATATCTTGGCGTTACTCCTGAAAGCCGTGACACTATACTCGTCTCGACTTTGTGCATAATGAATGTTGACGCCTGTTTCAAAAAGCCACGAGGCGTATTTTTCATAAATACCTGTTGGTATCCAACGTTCCCCGAAGTTTAAATCAAGATCGTCGAAAGCAATCGGCTTGGGTATAGCCTCCCGCAAGGCTTCAAGCGAAACGCGAGCAGCTTCATGCCCGGGATTACTTTCCAAAAAGGACTCCACCTGTCCGGCTTTATCTATGACGTTACCTGCAATGAATTTATCTACCATCTCGTAGCCGCCTGCCAGTGGATTGAAATACACGGCCCCTTTGAGTTCCTCCAGTATCTCGTCCTGTTTGTTCCCGGTAAGGGAAGCCATGTAGTCAAGGTTTACACCCGCGTATTTATTTAGCGATGCGGCCAGGGCTTCGCGGGCATTTTCGACGTGGGTTATCTCGTCGGGATTAAAGGCTACAGGACGGTTGAAGATATCGGCTTTAACCGCATGGCCGTCGGTGTAGCGTTCGAGGGAAAGTATTTCGCGCCCACCAGCATCCATTTTAATCAGACCGAGGTTTTTGGCATCATTGAGTTGTCCGAACCGTTTTGTAAAATCATCATACAGGCGGTTGAGCATATCACGAAGCGCAGGATTAACCAGCAGGCATTCGGCCTCATTGACATAGAGGTGATGATACGTGTTCCGTATTTCAATGTAAAGAGATGCCCGTTGCCGTTGGGAAGGTGTAAGCTCCAGCGGGTGAAACATAGGCTGAATGCCGTCGAGATTTCGCAGATAACCGATGTGATTATCCCTGCCAGATACCAGTGAGCCCTCCCGGTAGTGTTTCAATCTTTCGGCAGTAAAAGGAACAGGTTTATTATGTTCCTGGCGTTCTTCTTCTTTTTTTTCTTCTCGTTTTATCCGGGCTTCTTTCTCCGCAACGGTTTCCGGCGGGGAAGCGGCATTCCTGATCTGTAAAAGCTCGCGCCACTTCAGGGGCGCCTGTTCAACTGGTTTGGCCTCTTTACTGCGGGTATGTGGCTTTTTAACTTGGGAACGTTCTGTTTCGGGAAGACCGAAAAGGTCATACAGGGAGATAAGCGGTTCACGGGAAACAGAGAGCGGCGTTTCTTTACCGGAAACCTCCGAAGTCGGTGTCCTGACCGTTGCTTTTGATATTTCCTCATTTCCAAACAGGGAGCCGGTAAACTCATTAAAAGAAACAGATGGTCGGGGCGAACCGGTTTCAGGAGCCGGAACCTTAGTTATTTTCGGGGATGCTTCTGATGACTGCCCCGATTGCGAAACTGTTTGCCCGGACTTTTCCTGTATTTGAGGTGCATGGGAAATGTAGCGTTCCACGTCAAGATATTTTGAAAAATCTTCGCTTAACATGCTTTTTAAACCGGCAGCGATGCCACTCACACCGCCATCGTGCAGAAAAACCAATGCGGGTTTGCCATAGGGGTCGGTATCGACTTTCGAGGATGTTTGTACCACGCGGTCGAACGTCTGAAAAAGGTTATTTACCTGGATACCGTTGGACAGGCGTCGGGATTCTATAAAGTCGTTCTGGCGTTGCGTCAGATTGGTTTCACGGACCTTGCGTTGCAGGATAACAAGGTCACTGCCCACTTCGGTTCCGGCATGATCAGTAAAAAGATTATTGGGCAGGCGGACGATAGAAACCGGTTCGCAATGTTCCATCAGCCATTGGCGTACAGGACGGTTCTTTTCGGCATTGAGTACGCCCTGCGAAGTGATAAATGCCACTATCCCACCCTCGCGCACCATATCGACCGATTTGAGAAAGAAATAATTGTGGACGGATCGTGCGGCCATACGCCGTGCCGGATCGTTAGGAGTGGCGAAGAAAGGATCGTACACAGCCACGTCACCGAAGGGAATATTAGAGGTTGCTATATCGTAATGGTTGGTGTAACGGCTTTCAATGTTTTCAAAACCCTCTGTCCGTACTTTATCATGCAGATAAAGTTGAGAGAGGATTTTGCCGGTCAATAAATCTTTTTCAAAGCAGGTGTTTTCACAGTCAGGGAATTGTTGTCTGAAGGCGGATGCAAAAGCGCCCGTTCCCGCTGAAGGGTCCAACAGGCGCATGGGTGCAATGCCTCGTTTGTGAAGGGTTTCCACCAGTACGTTAACTACTTCCGTCGGCGTGTAAAAAGCAGTGAGAATGGAATTCTTCAGTGAACTGACGTAGCGTTTATACTGTGCTTCATCATTGGCGCCTTCGCGCAATACTTCGTGCAGTTCAGTAATCAACCCGAAAAGGTCGAGGTCACTTTTTGTCCAGTAGCGTTCATCTCCCGGGTGGCCGACAGGGTTCAGTACGGCTTTGATACCGCCGAATCCCGAATAAGATTCCAGTACAGCCCTTTCTTCCGGGGTGGCTGTAAGGTTTTCTCTCTCCAAAAGAAAAGCGGTTTTTATTGCATCAATGTTGTCCCGGAGATGTGCTCGCTTAATGAATGCCATCTTCGAGAAGGATTTGAATAGTTCCCGTCAGTTCGGTGTAAAGTTGGTCGTATTCCTCAGTGGTATCAAAGCCGTCGGACAGCTTGTATTTATTAAAGACCCCATTCAGCTTCAGCAACATTTCCATAGCCACACTTTCAGCCAGCACGGGAGTGATATCTTTCTCAAATTCGTTCCAAAGGATACGGACAATGGTTCTGTAAGGGGAAAACAGCAAACCCGCATACAGGACTTCGTTAGCAATTTCGCCTGCCTGATCGTGAGTTTGCCCATTTTTAACGGCTACACTATATGCTTCGGCTGCAGCGTCTCCACGGGCGGTGATAAAAGCATTATCGTTAGCCAAATGAGGATGGCTGTCCCTGAGGTAAGATAAAAGGGACAACCGGAAGTAAGAAAGTTCTTGTGGCATAATCATAAATTTTTAGTGACAGAATGAAAAAATGGCGCCCGGGTATCCCTCCCAGGCGCCGCCACAAAAAATCCATCTCATCCAATTGTGTGTGCACAATTTTCTACAACAAGAACTTCCAGTGGCATAAATAACATATTTATTTGCAGAGACTTCCGTTTTGGTGCCGTTTTTCGGTGAAAAATCGGATACGGTCCTGATCCAGTCGTCAGAGACAATAAAAATTACATTTTTACCTCTTTACTTTTATTGATTTGTCTGTGCTGGTTCCCTGTCGGCTGGGTTTGGCCCTGCTTCAACGGTTCCTTTACCTTTTGGGTTGCTTCGTTGGTTTTGCCTTCAGAATTGACCGCCACCTGTGTATGGCTCTCATTGGCAGGAGTTGTTTCGGCACCCTGTTTTTTTGCCTTGTCCGGGTTGAACTTGTAGAAGTCGAGCTTACCTACGCCGTGATTTATTTTCACGTAGGCATTGAACGGCTGGTCCTGCCCGTCTTTCAGCATTCCTTTGACGTAAATGGTCTTATCTGCCCGCAGGTCTTCCTGTTGTTTCGGTGTAAGTTCCACCCCTAAGAGTTTTTGTGGAATACGGACATTGTTTGGTTCGTTTCCCTGAGACTGCTGCTGTTTGTTCTCCTGAAGGTTGCGGTTTTGATCTAATCCTCCATAATTGAAATCGAAACTGCCTTTAGCAGCGTTAAACTGGATGTAAGCATCAAACTTTTTAGGATTATCCGTGTCCTGGCTCTTTTTGGTGATCATGCCTTCCACCAGTACCAGCTTGCCTTCTTTAAGGTCTTTCACCTGTTCCGGTGTAAACTCTACCCCTTTGAGTGATTGCGGAATATTGAGTTTATCAACCGGCACTGCTTCGAGGCGGTTGGTTATTTTGTCGAGCGAAACGAGTGCCGGAATTTTTTGTCCCGGACTTGGTTCAAGATCAACCACCCGTCCGGCATTGCCAGAAGCCAACAAGTTTTCTTTATCCTTGCCGGTAAGCATAGCTCCGAGAAAAGGCATGTCCAGGTCAGGCGCTTTGAGGTAACTGTGTGGTTGGATGTTATATGTTCCATCGGGCATTTCTTTCAGGGATAGCCGCGCCTGGGTATCAAAGGTGATCCCTTCAAGGGTAAAAGTAAGGTGGTTCAACGCCGGGGATTTGTGGCCGTATAGCATAGCTTTAAGCTGACCGGTATCTTCCAGTGCCTGCCGGTTGATACCCAAGCTTGCAGCCTGCTGCCAGTTAATTTTGTTTTCATCGATGGGCTGAAAATCGTTCTTCTGTGCGGGCGGTATATTTCCCGGCTCCTTTGACTGTCCTTGTTTTAGGTCTTGCCTTGGGTCAAGGAACTGTTGCGGGTCGATACGGTAAGATTCCAGCGTTTTTGCATTAACGGGTTGCATATCAATGATCTTACCCAGTACGTCTTGCGTCATCAGGAAAAATCCCGTGTGCGCAGGGTTTTTAGTCTGTTCAAGGAACTTTTTAAAAAAGTTTTCGAGTGCATTGCCGTTCTTGTCAATGACCAGAAAATCGGCAATGTTTGCCTTGTCAGGGTTGACTGTACTGGGATTGCCGTTTTTGCCTATACCGGTAACGGCTTTTAATGCCTGCGGGTTAGCCGCATCGGTCATAAGCAGCACTTGTTTTTTGCTGCTGGTTAACTTTTCATCCATATTCCAATTATTTAAGGATTTTTGCATCACTATCAATGCAGGGATGAAAGTATGGATAACAAAATGGTAATTCGTAGGATTTCAAGGCGTTGTCTATTTAAGGCACTAACCTGACAGCTTGTGGCACCAAAACGTATTTTCAGGAAAACTTTCTCGGAAGCTGAAAGTACAATTGCATTTAAATACTGTTTGGGGTACTTCTTTTGTTCATTCACAGAAAAAATGAATCTTCCAAAGCAAATACACGGTTCAAAAAATTTACGGTTTCAGAAATAGGATATTGTTTGGGCTGTCCAAATCGTAGTCATTTTCTCAAACATTCCGAAAACAGTTTGAAATAAATCCAAAATCACATTTTTATCATAACAGAATACTACGGGCCAGTTATATTAACTTTGTGATTATTTTACACTTAAAAATATTTTGTTCATTTTGAAATATAATTCAGAAGCTGTTTAAATTTCCCGCAGGGAATGTATAAGGCTAGAAAAATGGCAACTTTCATTCACCGTTTTGTCCCATACGGGACAAAATATAGTCGTCATTAATTCCCTTTCTACCCACATTTTGTTCCTAACGGAACAATCAAAACAGATTCTCAATTGTTAAGTGTTGTTGTATTTATCATTTATAAAAACATTCTAATAACAATGAGAGCCCATGGAATCATTAACCAGAACGCCGTTTTTCTGTATGATCTTGCAGCAAAATGACACGTCGACAATAGAGGCATTGTCACCGGCATATAAAAAATTCATGTCTCAGTTGGTACATATCTGTACCAATGTAACGAGAGACATCCCGGCATTTTTCACCCTTAATTATACACATGTGGAACTGATGGCATTAAAAGAGGAGTATAAGGCAAGGGGTGTAAAAAAAATAGTACCCGCCGGACACTATTTGTTCAAAGCTGTTTTGGCTGTTGAAAGCTCTATCGAATGGTTGCGGGTTCATCAAACCGATCACAAATCCCATATACCAGATAAGGCAAAAACCGACTTTTTACCGCAATGGACAGCAGATGGAATAGGCCTTTTGGAAATGGCCATGGCCCTGCACGAACGACATGCGATCAATAACGGAGAGGTATCCATTACCGCAATGGTAAATTTTTTTTTCAATCTGTTTGACATGAAACCGGGCAATTTCTTCTCAACTTACGGTGTGATGCGTATCCGGGCCAACAGCCGGACTCTGTTTATAGATGAACTGAAACGGTCACTCGAGAACAAGATGGACAGGGACGACAACAAAGATGTCATGCACCGAAAGGGGAAATAATTAGGATTAAACCTGTCGAATCCGAAGAATTGTCAATACCGTTTTGATTTTAATCAATGAAAACTTCTCTGGAATAAGGCTGATAAAGCTGTACTTACTCTTGTTGTTGCAACAGGTGTGCCAGCTCGGGGTCGTTCTTTATCCGTTCCAGTTCATCCCCGACAATTTGTTTGGTTTCGGCCTTTATCCGGTTATAATTCTCCCGGATAATTTCCTTCATCCGGTCATTGCCTTGCTTGTCAATAAAGTTGGTAATTACCGGAATCTCCAGGTAGGCTTTAGTTTCAGCATCTACCTTTACATTATCGACCACAATTTCTGCATGAAAAATTTTCTGTTCGATACGTTCATCAAAATTATCGGCCACCGCGCCCACAAACATCCCCTGTGTAAGGTTCGATATTTTACTGGGTGGGATTAACGAATCCATTTGCGTGCTTATCGATGTTGACTTTTCCCGCTGATTAATGGTCATGGACTGGCGTTTTTGCAAAACTTTTCCGAAACGGTCACTCAACGTTTTAGCTGTTTCACCAACAACCTGACCGGAGAAAATATTTCCAACGGTGTTCATCACCACGGCAGCCTCTTTGTCTCCATAGTCCCGTTTTAGCTGTGAGAAATCCTGGAAACCCAGCAAGACTGCTACTTTATTGCTTCTGGCCGTGGCAATCAAGTTGTCCAGCCCTTTGAAGTAAATCGTTGGCAGCTCATCAATAATGATACTACTCTTTAATTGGCCCTTTTTATTGATCAGCTTCACGATACGGGAATTATACAGGCCCAGTGCAGCGCCATAAATATTCTGCCGGTCGGGATTATTGCCTACCACCAATACTTTCGGATCATCAGGATTGTTAATATCAAGGGTAAACTCGTCACCGCTCATTACCCAATACAGTTGCGGGCTTATCATCCGGGATAACGGGATTTTGGCGCTTGCAATCTGCCCCTGCAACTGGTCTTGTGCTCCGCCCAACCAGGCGTCCATAAAGGGAGACAGGTAGTTTTCAAGTTCAGAATAGGAAGTCAAAATTGGGAAAATATCCTCATATCTTTTATTCAAAAATTCAATAGCATGCGGGAACGTGCAATACCGACCGTCTTTGTAAATTCGCAGGTACCAGATAATGGCAGCAAACAGGATAATCGGGGATTCCACAAAGAAGTCGCCCTGTTTCTGTACCCATGTTTTGTTCAGGTTGAGCATGATGGTGTAGGCACTTTCGTAAGCATCCGATATATCACTCATAAACGACGGGTTGATCGGGTTACACCTGTGTGAACGTGAAGGATCGTCAAAATTGATAACATAGAATTTCGGAACCTTTTTATAATCTTTACGGTGGTTTCGCAGATGGTTATAAGCAATAGTCGATAAATCAGGGAATTTAAAATCGTATATATACAACGAAAACCCTTTTTCAATCTGTTGTTTGATGAACTGGTTTACCACTGCATAACTCTTCCCTGAGCCGGGCGTGCCCAGCACAATGGATGCACGAAAGGGGTTTACTACATTGATCCATCCATTGTTCCATTTCTTGCGGTAATAGAAACGGGTTAGCAGGTTGACCGAATACTCATTTTCGATTAACCGGGTTTGCTGCGTAAACGATTCATTTTCGGTATTGAAGACATCCTCCATCAGGTTGTTTTTCAGCAGGCGAGACATCCATATACCCGCAGTCAGCAGGCAGAGATACCCCACACTCATTGTCAGGATATAAAACGCTGTACAAACCGTTGCAGGCAAAGGCAGATCAAGAAACCACCAGTTCATAAAAAAGAGGATAACTCCAATGATCAGGAACAAATAAATTTTTCCCCAGGTAATCTTTTCCTCTTTGATGCCTTTTGTACCAAGGCACGAAAGTGCAAGGAAAACTATTGAAAACAGTTTTGTCCAAAGGATGGAGGTAAACAGTCCCGTGGTCCGGTTGAAATTCAAAAGGATTTTATCGACCACTCCAATATTGATATTCCACTCACAAACCGACCGGTAACAAAACCAGTAAATATGGATAATCACCAGTAAAATGCTGATGGCCCGCATAAACTCCATGACCTTTGCCAAACCTCTTAAATCGTCTTCCTGTTGCATAATATTTCAGTCTTAACTGTTTGGGGAGCGAAAGTAGAAGATGATCGGGTGCCGTTGGCGGGTTATAGCTATCTGGCAGCTTCTGACAGTGAAGTGAACACTTGTGGCCGTAAACATTGGAAGATAAATCAGAAAAGTTATTATAGTTTTATCCTGATAAAAGTGTTGTTTATTTACTTTTTTATCGTGATAAAAAAGTATTTTTGTATCAATTCTAAATAAAGACAAGCATATGTATCGGGAATCAATTGTCAGTTTAAAGAAGTGGAAGGAAGATAAATTTCGTAAACCACTGATTGTAAGGGGTGCGCGACAGGTCGGAAAAACGTGGCTCTTGCAGGAATTTGGCCGTACTTCGTATGCCAAATTCATTTATGTGAATTTTGAAGAAACCCCTTCATTACAAACTATTTTCACCAACGATTTTGACATTGAACGGATAATAACCGTACTCCAGATACATGCTCAAATGACAATAACGGCAGAAGATACACTTATCGTTTTAGACGAAATCCAGTCGGCAGAACGCGGGGTTACCTCCCTTAAATATTTCTGTGAAAAAGCACCACAATACCATGTTATTGCCGCTGGTTCCCTGCTTGGGATGGGACTGCACAGCCAGGTTTCATTTCCGGTCGGGAAGGTTGATTTCCTAGACTTGCGTCCCCTTTCGTTCTCCGAATTCCTGTTGTCACAGAATGAAAAAGCACTGGTTGATGCATTAAAGGCTAAGAACTGGAGCGTCGTTTCCATGTTCACGGAGAAACTTAAAGAATATCTCCGCTATTACTTCTATGTGGGGGGAATGCCCGAAGTGGTGGATGCTTTTGCCCAAACGCGTGATTGGCAACTGGTACGCCGTATCCAAAACAGAATACTGAATTCTTACGAAGGCGATTTTTCCAAACATGCACCCAATGAAACCGTTCCCCGGATCCGGATGGTTTGGCAAAGCATACCCTCGCAATTAGCCAAAGAGAATAAAAAATTCGTATATGGGGTGATCAGGGAGGGGGCGCGTGCCAAAGACTTTGAGTTAGCCATCCAGTGGCTGACAGATTGCGGTTTATTGCTCAAGAGCCACCGGGTGTCGAAACCGGGTATCCCTCTTGCCGCTTACCAGGACATTTCCGTATTTAAATTATTTCTGCATGATGTCGGCTTGCTTGGTGCCATGGCAGGGCTTAACGTACGGACGATCATTGAGGGTGATGAAATCTTTACAGAGTTTAAAGGAGCACTCACCGAACAGTATGTGATGCAGCAACTGAGACTGGACAGCGAACGCTATATCGGCTATTGGACAAATGACCGGAGCACGTCGGAGGTTGATTTTGTCATTCAGGAAGAAGGGGAGGTTATCCCCATTGAGGTAAAATCAGGTGAAAACCTTAAAGCCAAAAGTTTCAGGTTGTTTTGTGAAAAGTATAAACCTTCAAAAGCCATCCGGACATCGTTGTCCGATTATAAGGAAGAATTATGGATGGAAAACATTCCATTGTATGCTATTGGGTAAATGATCCGTCGCGTAAGGGATTTATACCCTCTGAAAAAATCGCACATACTATTTGTGATTATGTAAGATTAATCTGTATTTTTAATTTTAATGCTTATCCGCAAATCGTCCTATTATAAATTTTAGATTTGAAATCAGGAGAATAAGAAACGGCAGTAATAAGTAACCTGTCGAAAATTTTATCTCCAAAATATCTTCTATTAAATTTGTAACAGTACTCATTCAGATAACACTGTAAGTATTTGTTTTTAAGTTTATGGTGTACGTCCAATAATAATCGTTTAGCGTTGCTGATTGCAATATGAACCCAGGGTAATAAAATTGGGATCATATCAGGCACAACGACAGTAGCTTCATGCGATTGGACATGTTCTTTTAATTTGTAATATGATGTTGAATCATCCGTTATTAATTGAGCGGATTTGTCAACTTGTTCTTTGACAATATTTGTAATTGTAATAGATTTCAGGTCCTTAATAACTTGCATTTTAATGTGTTTCACACTTTTGGGCTTTCGAACATTCTTTGGTGAGTCCACAAAAGTACTTTCAGCCATAACAAGCACTTTACTTTTGCTTTGACTCCCACGCCCTCTTTTCAGAGGTTTATCCTTTTGATCCTGGGATATTTCTGTCGTGTAGAAAGCATCGTCCAGTTCCATTTGACCTGAAAGTTGATACTCATTATCGCGTTTACCCAGTTATGGGGCGTAATTATATTTTTTTCAGCTTATTCATTATCAATTCAACGATTTCATCAATTGTATGGCTTTTTATATCAATGTATCCAACTGTCTCATTAATTCCAATGATTTTAGTATTGTCAATTTTTATGGGAAGAATATATTCTCTGTTTTCTCGGAATGCTCTTGCTTGAGCACTTTTCCTTTCATGATTAGTCCACAGTTTCTTCTCGTAATGTATCGAAATAAGCATTAGGCAAAATTTAGATTTTTCACTATAAACTGAACTTAAATAATCATATAAATTCTTACCCCACAGATCAGCCTGCTCAAAGTTGTCATAAAAAACACTTATTTGTTTTTCTTTTAATTTTACTGCAATCTGCTCTGCTAATTTTCTATCTTCTCCAGCAAAAGAGATTGCGATATCATATTTTTTATCCTCTGTTTCAGATGCAGAAGATGAAGAAACCTTCTTCATTTCTTCTTTTTTTATTTTACTTGAAATCATTCTAGCTCCTGCACTATTTATGAATAATTGACCATTTGCAATTCCGTTGTCAAGTTTATTTTCTATTAATCCATCATCAATTAACAGGCTTGCATTGAAGAAGTAACTATCATAAGAGATTTTTAAAATTTCACAAAAACCGATAGGGCTAAATCTCTCAACAAGGTATGTCTGTGGATTTGCTTTTCTAATACTATAAAGTCCTTTAAGTAAATACTCTTGTATTAATTCATCATCGAGTGGTATATTTAATTCTTCTGGATTTTCGGATGTAACACATTGAAAATATTCATTCGCTTTATCATATAATCCAAAATCAATTCTTGTTTTAACTTTTGCAATGGTTTTTTCAGTAATATCTTTTTCTGCTTCGTCTGAGATTAAAGCACTATATTTCATTCTTATTGCGAAAGTTGAAATTTGAGATTTCTCTATAAAAAGAAAATCAGAATTATTTTTAGCGGTTGAATCAAATACTGTTGCAGTAAATGAAAATCCATCTATTTCATTGTTCCAATTTGAATGATAGTAGATTTGTAATCCTTTGTACTTTTCATTATTGCCCATAGCTCTATATTTTTATTATGCCCCATAACGTTCCGCTATATGCATGGCGGGATTTTTAACCGATGAAACTCCTACGAAGTGCTGCACTTCAAATATACGCTTTCCTGCCGACCACGCACCAAAACTATGCTGGCAAGTTAGCTTTCGTGTTCAGGTTATCGCCAAAACCTTTTCTTTCCTCGTGTGTCGTATGATTTATAATCGTCCAACTTTTCAGTTTTGATAATTTTTCTGTTTTTGCCTTCACCAGAGAGTATTTCAAAACCCCACCTTACAGCAACAAAAGCAGGATATCTACTTTCATTTTCTGGTATAAGGTCAAAAACTTCGTCGGTATTTTTATTCAGTACTGGCATTAACAGAGTTCTTCTATGCTCTGTTAAACCGCAAGCTTGACTAATCCAGTCATTTTTGTTATACCAAATGGATTATTGACTTCATCAATTATACCAATATCATCAATATTTATATTCATTGTAGTAAAAGTTTTCATAACAACTTTAAAGTCGAAATTATTTCATCATGTTTGTATCCTTTTTGCATTATGGTTAAATATCTTAAACATTATGTCGCATCCGGACTATTCTTCTAAAAATGAGTGCCTAGGCCTGAAAGATGTCAGATTTATTTATGTAAAAATATAGTTTTTAATAAATGTTTTACAGATCATTCCGATTTATTTTCCTGTTTAATATTAAAACAATATTATTCTCCCCCACGAACAAAAAAAGGAAGCTTTTCACACCCCTTTTGTCAAAGATTGAATTATTCTTCAACCTAGCAGACTTTCCCATCAATATAGTATTTCATCTTGCCGATATTGTCAACTGATCCTACTCCTCAATATAATGTTCATCATATAAATCAGAAAGTCAACAGTGAAATAATATAGCATTATTCCAGATATAAGAAACTGGTGGATACCCTGGCATTGAATCAATCACTCTCACAACCTGCAAAAGGTCAATCAAAATTCAATTATTTTTAAAATGATTCAATATCCTCAATGACAACTATTCTTTAAAAATACAACCGGGGACATTAGAGAATCAAAATGCTTAAATCAAAACCTTACACATATCTACATATATACAATATTGCTATATTTATTTAATGGACTACTGAATTTACTATTTCCTTTAGATAGAGTAAATAGGTTGAATGGTGGTACAGCCATATTTTCTTTCCTAACTGTTTAGGTGATTCATGATAGTACTTAAAAATTTCAGTAATTTTATCCTGATATTTCACTTCCAGGTATAGAGAAATATGTAGAGTTGGGTGGATTTAAAAAGCTTTCTATTGTAATTCACAATTGGTCACCCCAAGTTTTAAAGTTTTAAGATTTTAATCATGAGGGTTTTATAATCATGTTACATATCTGGAATAACGAATCAGGATAAAGCTGAACCCCTCTATTACGCAAGGTATCCGGCAACAAGAAAATACCTTTGATTACAACAAGGATGCAGGAATGTTTGTGTGCCCATCCGGGCACATGGCTATCAGAAAAGCACGTCAGGCAAAGAAAGAAAACGGCAAGAACCAAGCAGATACCTATTACTTCGATGCCGAAAAATGTAAAACATGTACATTAAAAAACGGATGTTATAAACTTGGGGCAAAAACCAAAACCTATTCTGTTTCTATTAAATCTGATGAACATCAGGAACAAATGAAGTTTCATCAGACTGATTACTTCAAAGAAAAAGCAAAGCACAGGTATAAGATTGAAGCAAAAAATAGCGAATTAAAAAATGTACATGGATACGGAAGAGCCAGTTCGTACGGAATTGCCAGCATGCAAATGCAGGGTGCAATGGCCATTTTTACTGTAAACCTGAAAAGAATCCTCAAATTATATGAACTAACAATGGCGCCGACCCAAATACCCCCTAAACGTCCCAAATAACCCAAAAAACACCTCATATAAAGTACCCAAAAGCACTTTTGATCTAAAAATTTGCTCTTCGCACTATAAGAAAAAAGCTGGCAGATGAAGGATTGGACTTCATCTGCCAGCTAATTTTTAGGATTACTTATGAGGGATACTTTTTCAGTGCCCTCCGTGATTGTTTCCGGTTTTTTGTGTATATTAGCACTCATGAAACGACCATTACTAAATAAAAACGATCTTAGGCCACCCGTTAATAAACTGTATTTCATTAAGCCATCACGCAAACAGTTGAGAGAAGCGAGGGAACTAAAGGAGTTGAATGAGATGGTTGGAACAGTAAAGGAGAAAAAGACAGCGCGAATGTTGTTTAATTTCCGTTGTTTATCCAATACCGAACAGGTTGAGAAACTGGAACGAATGATTAATAATAGGCAAAATATAACCCATTGATACTCAGCCATTGATATTTGATCCTACGCCACAAAATTTCGATCAGATTCAATTCCGGTGAATAAGGAGGTAAGAAGTAAATCAATACATCATTTTCCTTCCATTCTTCGATTTTGGCTTTGAACTTTTTGGATTTGTGAATCGGACAATTGTCAAGTGTTACAACTGTCTTTTTAACTGTTTGGGCAACAAACCGTTCCATGAATTGAATAAAACTATCGGAATTGAATGTTGTTTCAAGCATTTCAAAAAACAAATTATTCTTTCTGCTCATTAAACCTACAACATTAAGAAACTTGCCTTTAGCAGCAGGTAGCAATATCGGATTATTCTTTGTTTGCCATGCATATGGCACATTTGGGGTAAGTCCAAAGTGGCTTTCATCACCAAAGTAAAGATCTATGAATCCGCTATCTTCCAATTGTTTTAAGCTTTCAATTTGTTGTTGTTTGAATTCAAAATCATTTTTATTCTGTTTGCTTTTTAAAGACAATCTGGCTCGTTTCCATCTATAGCCCAGTATCTTTTAAAAAAATCTGCAAAGTCTTTTTGCAGATTTTAATATTGTATTCCTTCTCAAAATGAAGTAACACATTTTTTAAATTTCTACTGTGAACCTCTAATAGTTTTGCGATCTCTTCCTCATACCCTTTTAAACGGGTTTTTACACCTCGCCCGGGTAAAATAGGAAGAGAATCTAACCCACTTATATCCCAGTCATTGAGCCATCGTTCTATGGCTCTGCGATTTACATCAAAAACTTTCGATAGATCAGTAATCGTTCGTTTTTGACGGCTTAAAAGTAAGCAGTGACTACGTTTTCTGGTGCTGTTATTGAGGGCGCTCTTGTAAAGCTCTTCAAGTGCTTTTATCTCCTCTGTTTTTAGTATTACATATCACATAATGAGATATATGTACTACTTTTATTTAACATTACCAAATAAATACGACATTATATTATTCTTATTACTTAAATGGTGTAAAGTGTTACACAATTATTGTAAGAAGTTACATGATTCACCGGTGTCGGGATGAATTTGCAGGTTAACTTTTTGTGTTATAAAAAGTGCTTTGCCGGGTGTAATAGGATGCCGGGTTTCGTCGTAAAGCAAACGCATTAAATATTAAACCACTAGGGATGGTGGCTGTTGAGGGGTTATTTTAACGGTACTGAAAAACTATCTATGTGTAAATCTTCTAGGTTATTAGCCTTGAAAATTTTGAAGCGTATATAGAAATCAAGATATGTTTATCAGAACAAGGGGAAAGCAACATGAATTAGTATCCAATATATATAAATTTCTTCAACGTTCTGTTAGTTCCGCCAAGTTTTAATACATAATAGAAGGTGCCAGTTGGAACTTTTTCAAAATTGCCTGGCTTGCCAGCTAAGTTGGTACCATCCCAGTCATTCTGGTAATCGTCGCTCATGTATACAATTCCTCCTGTGCGCGTGAATATCGTAAGCTCTGATTTAGGATATTTATCGATACCGCCGAACTTCAGGACGTCGTTGACCCCGTCACCATTGGGCGAAAATCCTTCCGGAATAAATACGGGACTGTCGAAAATATCGATCGTAACTGTTGCAGATGAGCAGTTTCCCACGGCATCGCAAACCTCATATACATACTGGTCGTGCCCCGAAACTTTATCGCGCGGTGTATAGGTTACAGTACCATCGTCATTCGGCACAGCATCGCCCATCAAAGGTAACTGCGTGATCCGCACCTTGCCGGTTACGAAATCATCGGGCAGTTTGTCATTAAACAATACATCCAGGATGGTATCCTGTGCCCACGATAATCGTATATAGTCGCGAACGGCGAGGATCTGATCGAATTTCAGCGGGAAGCTATATTCATTGTAACACTTATAAAAGTCGGTGACTTTCAGCGTGTAGGTGCCGGTTCCGTACAGGTTGGCCGTCTGCTGGTTGTCAGGCCCCGTGATGTCTCCACCGGTTGTATACCAGTTGTAGTTCAGTGCAGTACCCGTCGAAGCTTTTCCATCGGCGAGCTTTGTTCCGTCTTTTTCATAAATGACGGATGTGTAAACATTGGCAACCGGGCTACGATCGACCTTAATCGTGATAAAATCGTCGTTTGTTTTGCCGCTCAATTGGTCGGTTACGGTGAGTTTAATTTTGAAATTGGCAGGAAACAGACCTTTATAATCCGGGGAGATCAAAAATTCGGTGTTAGTCCCTGTTGTTTGGGTGATTGTACCATCGGGATCGATGGCTGACCATTCATATTTGAGGTTATTTCCGGTCGATTTCGCGGCATCGAGCTGTACCTTTTGACATTCCCCGGCGACAGTGACTCCTGTGATAACGGCCTTCGCTTCGGCAGGCATTACTTTGAACATTCCCACCTTGAAATTCATCGCGCACAAAGCGGCATCGCGCGCGGTAACCTTGAAAAAATAGATACCTGGTTTGATCCAGTTGATACTTACACTTGGGCCCGTATTGGCTCCTGCAAAGTTGGCAGATGCAAGCGGACAGTTACCCGGCACTACGGCAAAGTCGACAGGTGTGTCCGTATAGATTTCCCATGCGTACGAATCGCCGGGAAGCAGTTCAACATTGATTTGTGATGTGACACCCTCGTACACAGTGGTCTGGGCCCTGGCAGAAACCAGGGTCAGCAGCATGGGTAGCAAAACTACCAATGCGCGACGCACAATATAGATGGGTATATATTTCAACGTTAAATTTCTATATCACTATTCGTTATTCCCAATTGGTTTATACACGAAAAACTCCAATAGAGTTGTCCTGTAATAAACCTGCAATTTCACAGCATGAAATTGATTCCTAATTCGTAATTGGCATTCGCCGATCTTTGATTCTTCTTTTGCTTTTCTTTACCCGGTCTTTCTCCGGTCAGTCTCGTTTCCGACCGGAGAAAGTATTGGGTTTATGAAAAAGCAAATAATAATCTAATAACTAATTTATAATTGATTAAGGTGCTTCAACGTCACCCACAGTTGTACCATTATTTGTAAGGTCAGGACGTTCGTTAAGTGTTTGACTAGCTGAATTGGAAGCTAAAGTTGCATCTGCACAAGTTGTTGCTAATACATCTCGTTGACCTGCAGAGTTTGTTCCAGTTACGCCAAGAGTTATTGGTAGAGCCGCGAGACCTTCAAAAGTTTGATTACTTACGGTCACTTTTACAAAAATAGATACACCTATTGATGTATTAATTACTGAAGTGTTAACAGCAGTACCACTTACAGCACCAGAAGTCACTGTAGTCGGAGTAGCGAATGCAGTTGTATATCCCCATTCCATCGTGGCACTTTGGGCTGCATTTAATCCAGAAAGAGTAAATGTTGGTGTCCAAGAACCTGAAAAATTTGCTGCAACTACTTCAAAAATAAGAACGTTAGTACCATAATTATAAACCATCGAACCAGCATTCCATTTAGCTGATTGAATCTTATCAAAACACTGTGCTTCTGTGCCAGCATAGGCTAAAGGAACAAGTGTGGTATGATTGACATTTGTGATATCAACGGTAAAAGCATTTATAGGTTCAATCTGGAAAACTTTCAAATTGTCAGCGCAACTAGTTCCCACAGAATAAGCAACGACAAAGGTTGGAACAGGAGTAGTAGCATTCATAGCATCAGCAAGAACATCCGTTCCCCAGGTAAGTTGAACTGTACCAGTGGTGTTTGTTCCATTATAATCTGCAGCAGTTGTGGGTACTACATCTGGAGAACCTAATACATTTGCAACAGTATTTTGCAAAACGTCTGCTGTAATGAAATTTTGATTTGTTGTAGCCCACATCGTGTAGTTCCCACCAGTTGCAGTACTAATAACTTTATAATCATAAGGCTTACCTGCAAATGGATGCAATGCATCATTTGTACAAGCCACTATGGCTTTTGGTGCTGAACCGTGTACTGCTTGTCCAAAGGACTTAGAAAAATTGGCAAAAGTTGCCAAGACTAAAAACACGAGAATAAAAATTTGCTTTTTCATAATATTAAAATATAAAATTTGCTTTTGATTTATTGTATTTAATTTCTTCTTTTATGTTGATTCTGTTGCCGTTACAGGCAGTGCGATTTATATTCGGATGCATCCAGAGGCTGCTTCCCGAACTACGCGAGCATCCAGGCGGGCTCTCTCCTTTGTTTTTAATCAAGATGAAGTTTGGAAAGACAGATTTCAATTGTGATCTGGTTAAAGTTATGTGCCGTCCGGTAGAAGCATCATTGGTGCTCTGCCTGTTTGGGTTTTTCGCCATGGCTTTAATGTTAGGATGTGAGTTCATATTATTGCGTCTTTTTTAGCTTATAATGTTATTTTTTCAATGTACGGTCGTGGTTTGATTGTGATAGTTCGCACTTGAGGGTCAGAAACGTTACCGTCACAATCCACAATCCAGTAAGTTATTGTGTGAATAAAATCTATAAAACTTGTTCCATTCCCTGTTCCATCTCCCATGAATTGGAAATTTCCATAGTCCGAAGGCTGACCGTTTTCATATGGCAAAAGAGCCGGGATATGTGTTCCATCACTCATATCAATCCTCCATCTGATTGCCATTGTACAGACCGTCGTAGAACCGGAATTATCGATAAAGTTGGTAGGGTCAAGATTTAACCTTTTATTTGAGTTCAAAAGTTTATAGTAATCATTCTGGTCGGGATTGATATCTATGTTTGACGGATTATACACCGCACTGGACAGGCTTTCGACACACTCAATAATGTCAGCTGGAGGTGTAAAGGTTGGTTTGTTGTTATCTGCAACGCCAAGTATCGTCGCACATCTGCTGGTTACTACATTAGTAGTTAAGGCTATAGCTCCTTCTTTTGAAATGGCCCTGCCCATAAGAGATGCGCCTGTTTCTAAGCTGATTGCATCCTTTGCAACGATTGTTCCGCTGAATTCAGAATGTCTTGCTAAAACGACTGCTCCATAGACTTGCCAATAAACATTGTAGATGGCGGCTTTATTGATAAGAACTATTTTAGTATATTCAAGTACAGTTAATGCGCCATTTATCTTGAAAATAAATAAGGCATTGGGATCACCTTGGCCATCTAAAGTTAAAACTCCATCTATATTTAAAGCTCCTCCGAGGGTATAAATATTTGGAGTAAGAGTCGGGTTGACCCCCAACGTAGTTCCTGAAACAGTAACTCCGACAGATGTGTCGAACAGATCGTCATAAGCAGTAACTACTTTAGCCGCTGCTAGTACGGCTTCAGGGGTTCCCGGAATAAAACATTGACTTGGGTCTACTAACATTCCTGGTCCTGTAAATCCTGGCCTTGTAAATCCGGTTACGCCACCTAATTGAGTACCAATATCACCAGTTATCGTTGACGCGCCAGCACAAGATAACAGCCCATTGCCTGTAAATAATGCAAAACACCAGGTAGTACCAGTTGTTGAAGGCATGATTGTTACGGTATGCGATGCAGTGGTCGGTCCGTTACATCCTGTAGCGGTTGCAATAATAGTGCTTGTTCCGCTCCATGTTGCAGAATAGTTTACGGTTCCTGTGCTTGAATTAATGCTATTCCCGCCTGTTGTGGACCCAGCATCAAGTGAATATGTTATGCCAGTGTTGTCGGTTGCTGTGGCTGAATAGGTTACTAACCCTGCAACCTGATATCTGGTTGACGAAGTACCCATTGCAAAAATAGTAGGGCCTACAGCAGTAGTAGTTGTAGTCGTTGTATGGATTGCTGAGGATGTGCCGTTACATCCTGTCGCCGTTGCAGTTATGATGCTTGTTCCACTCCATCCTGCAACATATGTTACTTTTCCAGTACCTGTAATAATACTATTACCTCCTGCTGTAGAGGCTGCGTCGAGGTCGTATGATATTGTGGCGTTGGGTTCAATGGCTGTGTAGGTTACTGAACCGGCACCCTGGCAATAAGTTGAGGTTGCACCAAGTGTGAAAACAGGTGTGCCAACTGTAGGTGTTACAGTTATAGTAAGTGTTAAAGCTGTTCCGACGCAGCCGTTGGCTGTTGGAGTAATCGTATAAGTTGCTGTTCCTGCGATAGTCCCAGTTGCTATTAACGTTTGGGCGATGGTAGCACCTGTTCCTGCCGATGCACCGGAAATACCTGATTCTACAACTGTCCAACTATAAGTCGAACCTGGAACATCGCTCGTTAACGCAATTGAAGAGGCAGTTTCTGAGCAAATGGTTTGAGCTGAGGGTGTGGCTGTCAAAATGGGTTTTGAATTAACTGTCACTGTGCTTGTAAATGCTGTCACTGCATCACAACCAAAACCATCAGTAACCGTAAGTGCGTATTCCCCGGTATTTGCAACTGTAACATTTGGAATGACAGGATTTTCAACTGTTGAGAAAACATAGCCATCTGGACCTGTCCAAGAATAAGTATACGGATCTTTTCCACCTGTTAAATTTGCAAATAATTTAAGTTGTTCTCCTTCACACAAAGTACTTAAATCACTTGTTGGTGCAATAATAGAAGGTATAGGAGCCATCGTCGTAAAAGAGATATCATCCAAACCAAAACCACTTGTTGCGGAACCTGGCGCGACAATAAATATGTTAACATCAATAGGGCCTGTAGTTGCTCCGGAATTCCATGTGCCTTCAAATTGTATCCAGTCGAAAGGATCAACATTGTTCATCGCCCGCACCGGTAATATTCCAGTATTCCATGCGGGAAGTTCATCCCCATTAATGTTAAAACCAAGATTGATAGATGATGGCTGATCATTCAAGCTGATGGCCCAACCCGAAAAAATATAGTCAGTATTTGGAAGTACATTAATAGTTTGTGTCCAAACAGTGGCAGGGACATTACCATTTACAATCATAAATTTTCCGTCATTTGTCGTATGATCCTGTCCCCAAAAATCGTTGCGATAAACATGTGGATTTACGTCAATCGTATATTTATTCCCTGGTGTTGGTGCACCAGCAGCCGGTGGATCATAAGTGTATCCCGAATTGAATCCAGTATTTCCCGCCGAAAAATCGCCATTAACAATTAGCTCGGTAGCAGTATTGTAAGTTGCTTTTGCAGAACATCCTGCCGCACTTGTCATCGTTAAGCTGTATTGTTCGGCAGTATTTACAAGAATATCCTTAGTAGTTTCACCAGTGTTCCAAAGATAAGTATCCCCAGCTATACCCCCGTTAGCGGTTAACAAAATCTTCCCAACAACAAGGCAATATTTGGCACTAATATTCAGAGGCAGTACTGTTGTGCCTGGTGTTACTGCTTGTACCTGAGGAGCTCCAAAATTACATGTTGTGGAAGGTGTAACTGTAATATTTCCTGATAAGGTTCCTGTGGTCACCATGATGCTATTGGTGGTCCCGATAATGGTCTGAAGTATCCAATCCCCAGGGAATGTCCATGTATAACTAACTCCTGGTACGTCAGTAACGCTATAGGTTTGGGATGAACCAATACATGGGGAGGTTTCGCCTATTATAGCTGACGGTGGAGAGGGTATGGCAGTGGTAGATACAATGGCGTTCCCATTCATTTTTGCTGTGCATCCGATGGCTCTGGTCGACACTACTGTATAGGTACCTGCAGGTTGAATTCCAAAGTCTAATGGTAATCCTGTTCCGGAAATCGGAAGATCCTTGGGTGTAGCTCCCTGATAAAGTTGGTAACTAAGACCTACTTCTGAATTGGATAAATTAATTGGTAATCCGGCCCCGCCATTGCATCCACCTCCTGTTACATCGAATATTATAGGCGTAACACAGGGGGGGGCGCAAGGTGTATTGAAGGAAACAGCATCAATATCAAGATTAAATCCATTATTGCTCGTGAACCTGATATATCTCGCATTTATTGGGAGAGGTATCGATTGGGTTGTCCAGACGTTTCCAAGGGTTATAACTAAATAGTTATTAACGGTTATCCATGGTATGGCTCCGGTTTCCGAGACTTCAACTTTTATACTTGGAAAAAAGATTGAATTTTTTCTCCATGTAACATTTACTGAGCCACCGGCAGTAAGTAGATCACCATTGGTTAGCATTAATTCAATTAGATCACCAGGCTCATACAATTGAGCCCCGCGCCGGTCTGGCATTCCGGTTGCCCTATTTGGATCATGTACGTTATTCTCACGGAAAACCGAAACCGCATAATCAATGCAATAACCTATTGGTTTAGTCCACGTTAGAATTACCTTTCCATCTGCGCCATCTCTGTCTGAGCCATGGGCATCGGCTCGTCCTCCCCCCCCGCCACCAGGAGAATTCCCATTGGCGCTGTTCGTGCTATTGTTTTGATTAGATGCACCTCTGCCTCCATCTCCACCATCAGGATTACCAGCACCACCAGCTCCTGCATTACCTGTATTTGTGCCATTTCCACCAGGATTACCAATACCAGACGAAGAAGCAGACTCGCCACCTCCTCCGCCACCGCCATTATCAGAAGCAACATAGCCATTCCCCCCATTACCACCGGTGAAGGAAATAAATGAGGAGATTAAGATGAGGTCTGGGTTTGTTGAAACAGTGCCACCCACACCACCATTTATTAGGAGATTAGCACCAATAGACCCTCTTGTTCCCCCTTTTGCAACTATTATACCAACAGATGATTGACCACCATCATCTGTTGCTGTCGCAATGTTACTGTATCGACCTCTGGCTCCCACTACAATTGATAGAGTCGTTCCAGGAACAACTGTAAGTATTCCCCCTGTAAATGCACCGCCGCCTCCGCCGCCTTTTGCCCGGCCAGTTGTGTTATTTCCACTAGATCCACCACCACCCCAGCATTCAACCTTAATACTGGTTACACCGGCAGGTACTGTAAAAGTATGTGGTCCAGCAGTCACGAAGATTAACGGGGAAGTTTGCGCCTTCAAGCTTAAAGTTAGAGCCAGCAAAAGAGCCGTTGCCAGCATCAACCGAAAACCGCTGACTGTGTGTTTTATGCAAGATAATAAACGTGAGCGAGCAAAGAAAAGATCGCCAGGTGTAAAATAATAATTTACACCATAAAGTGAGTCGCTTTTAGGACCGTCTTGACGCATTGATAGTTTATCTTGTATGACCAATATAATTTGCAAGTTAAGAGTGTTTCTGATTAACGAAATTATATTTCTCATTTTTTCTGAATCAGCTTAAAAACAATCTAATTCTGAATTATTTTAAAATTTATAGGGGTTAAAAGTACATAAAAAAAATAATTTAAATTGTGTTCTTTGAAACAAATAATCTTATTTATTAATCATGCTTTTGTTGTTTTATTTGCCTCTTAATTAGGATTCTCAGAAAAATTAACAATAGCTTAATATGGAGCCTTCAATTAAATTGTAAAGATATTTTACTGATTTCCATTTTGCAGGATGTCAACATAGTTTCACAATAGGTTTGATTTTCTGGCGTTAAGGTCTGTTAAAATACAGATTCGCTAAATCCATATTTGATGTCTTACTTCCGGTTCTCGTATTGCCTTATTTTTATTTTATTTAGTCTGTAATGGCAATTAATTATTCTGCATTGACATTCAGAAAATAAGCTGTGATAATGGATAAATAATTGCTGAAATTATGACGATGGTCCCCGGAGAATGTAAAATCAATAATTATTAGAATCCATGGGTCAATTGTAATTTATGTTTGCATTATAGAAAGGGTCTGGCAAAAATCATTCACTTTTTCTCCTAAAAACAAGTTATGAAGGCGTTATGTCCCGCCTATACCAGCTCTATACCTTCCATATACTAGGCCTATACTATTGATAACTAACTCGTGATAAGATTTTGTATATATTTATTACGGTTGCAATATAGCAGCCGTAATAAATATTCATTATGTGTAATCGGTAAATAACAATGCACAGTTTTCGGTAAATAAGAATACACAGAATTTGGTAACAATGGTGTACACTTGTCAGTGTCAGGAGTTTTCAGGCAACCTCGCACTTGGAAAAGGATGTGCTGATATATTGATAGTTACAAGGATCTGGGGATTCAACGGTTCTTGGATTGCTTTAATATTAGTCAGTTAAGAAGATTCAACATGAACCGAAATGGGTGGCACAACTTCGACCGTTTTATCTAAGCATGAGAGGATTGTATATCTGGTCTGTCGGATTACCCAGGGCAACAGGTATTTTAGGGCTAATTAATTTGACATACAATATTTTCAGATACGAACAATTGATCAGAAGAACTGCTTAAAAGCTGTAAAACAAATATATAAGCGAGCGGCAATTGAAGGAATCAGATAATTTTTGTCCATAAAAGACCAAAAAATAGTTCTTCTCATTGCAGTCTGAAGATTGCATAAAATACAGAATGATCAAATTACGGTTTGGTCAGAAGAATTTGAATGAAGAATATTAAAAAAACGAATTTTTAGAAGCTCCCTTAAAATAGTTAACTTTGCGAAAAGTAATCATTATAAAAAGTGCATAGTACAATTTAACAAAAAGGACATGAATAAACCTGGCGAGTTCCACACGGGACTCAAAATATGTTCAATGCACAATATAATTAAATCTTTGCGTGTGAATTATAGATTCAAATAGATTTTCACCTGAACAAATGAATCAGCTACCAAACCTTTTAATCGTTGACGATACTGAGCTAAATTTAGTTTTACTTGAGGCCGTTATAAGAAAAGTTAGAGTCAATTTAATTAAGGCCAACAGTGGTCAGGAAGCCCTTGAAAAAACCCTCGGAGTTGAACTTGCACTTGCGATAATCGATGTCAGAATGCCATTCATGGATGGTCTTGAATTGGCCAGAAAATTAAATGAAATCCGGAAAGATTCGAAGGTGCCCATTATTTTTCTCACAGCAAACTATGACCGTGATGCTACTGAAGGGTATGATTCAGGTGCGGTGGATTATATCCAAAAACCTTTTAACAGTCGAATTCTGCTCAGTAAAATCAAGGTGTTCATTGATCTTTTTAATCAGAAACAGATAATAATCACGAATGTAGAACTTCTGAAAAAATCGGATGATGAATTAAGCCGGACCAATGAAGTCCTCAGGAAGCGGGAAGAAAAACTTCAGCAGCAGCAATTGTTCAACAAAGCCCTGTTGGACAGCATCCCAGGTATATTTTACCTTTATACTTATCCGGAACTAAGGATGGTAACATGGAACAAACAACATGAAACTCTTTTTGGCTTTGAGCCTGAAGAGATGGAAGGACGCCATGTTCTGGAATGGCATTTGCCGGAAAACCATAATGCAGTTTTAAATTCGTTGGATGGTTTTATGGATACTGGTCAGGCTGGGATTGAAACATACCTGTTGGCAAAAGATGGACATTCGATCCCGTTCCTACTTACAGCAGTTAAATTCGAGAGCCAGGGACAAAATTATTTGATTGGTGTTGGCACCGATGTAAGCGAGCAAAAGCAAGCAGAAGTGGAGTTGCGCGACAGTAAAACGATCCTGACCAAAGCACAACAAATAGCTCATGTGGGTAGTTGGGAGTACGATTACAAAAGCGACCGGATGAAGTGTTCGGATGAAACCTTTCGGATCTTCGGATTTCAACCGGGAGAGGTAGAGCCAACTCTTGGTTTGTTTTATAATATGGTTCATCGGGATGATTTTCAACTATTAATGGATAGAATTGAAGATGTGAGAAAGTTACATATCCCCTTAAATATCGACCTGCGAATACTCTATTCCAATGGAGAGCAAAGATTTATACATGAACAGGCAGAAATGACTTTTGAATCAGACGGTGTACCTGCTAAATGGATTGGAACGGTACATGATATTACCCAAAGAAAAAGAACCGAAGAGGAACTCCAACAGTCTTTGGAGCGACTGCATCAATTGTCTAAACACATCGAACAAGCCAGAGAGAATGAAAGATTAAACATTGCAAGAGATTTACATGATGATTTGGGTCAGGCACTTACTGCGGTTAAAATTGATTTGGGAATAATCAAACAAAATGTTTCAGACGATGTGGTGATTCAAAAAATCAATAAGACATCAGCTCTTGTTGGCGAAACAATTAAGACTGTACAGCGGCTTACCTCCCAGTTAAGACCTGAGATTATCGATGATCTTGGTCTTGAGGCAGCGATAAAATGGTACACCAAAGAATTTGCACAACGAAACGGGATCGAAATTTTTCTGGAAATGGATTCCGGGTTACCCATTTCTCCTGATGATTCTCTTACCCTCTTCCGGATCATGCAGGAATCTCTTACAAATATTGCCAGGCATTCAGGAGCTAATCGCATTGATATCAAGCTAATTGAAGAAGATGATTTAATTAATTTCATGATTTCAGATAACGGGATTGGAATCACTAAAGAAGAATTAAGCTCAAATAAATCATTTGGTATTATTGGTATGAAGGAAAGAGCCACCTCATTAGCTGGCACATGCGATATTTACAGCGAAAATGGCAATGGAACTATAATAAACCTTATCTTTCCATTAAATAAAATGGACGTATGAAGGTATTAATTTGTGATGATCACAAAATCGTTCGGGATGGTCTCAGGCAAATACTTCAGCAACTTCAGGGAGTCACTTTAATTAGTGAAGCTGGTGATGGCAACGAAGCGCTTAACCTATTGAAAAACAATATTTTTAACATCCTGCTACTCGACATTTCACTTCCTGATATGAGTGGCCTGGAGGTTCTTCAACTGGTAAAAGAAAGGTGGCCGTCAGTAAATGTACTGATGCTTAGCATGCTTCCCCAGGAACAATACGCCATACGTGCACTTAAACTTAAAGCTTCGGGTTATCTGACTAAAAATACCGCTTCGGAAGAATTGCTGATTGCCGTAAAAAAGGTGTTTGAAGGAGGAAAATACATTTCACAATCACTCGCCGAAAGTCTGGCAATTAATCTTGACAAAGGTGACTACCAGCAAAAACACGATATTCTGTCAACCCGTGAATTCGAGATTATGATCAAAATTGCAAATGGAAAATCTCTTCAGGAAATCGGAAATGAACTCTTTATCTCAGTTAAAACAGTAAGTACCTACAGAAGCCGTATTATGGAGAAAATGGAACTGAGCAGAAATACTGAACTCACCAGGTATTGTATTGAAAATAAGCTGATATAGTTTTTTATTACCTCTTTCCGAAATCTTCTGGATTGACTTTCGACAAAATACTGGTTTGTTCCTTTGAAATAGCGAATCCTGAATTAGCTTGAAAATGCGTCATTCACCATATAGCAGTCAGGTTTTTTAGTTTCAAACATTGAACCGCTAATTGTTTACTTCCCTATCTTTTATTAGTTGTTTATGTTATTCCATGTAGGAATTTTCCTACATGAATTTCGTCATTTTCCTACAAGCCAACCAATATTGATGCAATAAATTAGCCAAGTCAGAAAAACTGATTTATTATGAGGGTAGTTATAGCAGACGATTCAAATTTAATTCGAGAAAGATTGCGTGAAATGCTAAGCATTTCGGGGAAAGTAGAGATTATTGGGTCGTGCGATAACGGAACCGATACCATTGAAGCCTTACGAAACTTAAAGCCCGATTTGGCCATCGTTGATATTAAAATGCCTGGATTAAGCGGGTTGCAGGTTTTAACCGAAATCCGCAAAGAGAACAAAACCCTCAAATTCATCATCCTTACTTTACACTCATCTGATTACTACCGGCAGATGGCTTTGGAAACTGGCGCCGATTATTTCTTTTCGAAAGCAGATGATTTTGAAAAAGTAGCGGTGGTGGTGGCAGCAATGCTTACAAACGAGAATACAAAAACCAAACTACCCAAAATTATAACCAATTGACTATCTTTGATTTATAACCGGATAGTAGTGATTAATTCTTTTAATTCTTTATACGTATGAAAAAACTATTTTTACTCAGTCTGTGTCTTTGCCTTTACTTTGTGGGGCAGGCACAAGAAACGAATCCGCTCAACTTACTTGGAAATCATGATTTCTCGTACGTTACGAGAACAAAATCGGCTGTAATAGGTCGTTCTAATGCCACTCAATTGCTCACTTCCGGTTCAACGGACCAAATCATCAGTAACAATGTATTTCTACAAGGTCAATATATTGAAGTAGGGGTTTCGCAATGGGGTTTCTTTGGAACAACCGTTGCTCAACCAGCCGGCTATCATGGGAATGTTGGGAATGCTCTTGGATTCGTTGCCGATCCTAAAAAAGATAACTGGAACGGTGGCACTCCAGCATACGATGGTGACTATTTTTTACCCGGGTCTCCGATAGAAGGTTTCGGCATTCAAATAAACGGAACAGATTACAATAATCAGGGAGGATTGGCATTTGACATCCCAATGACAAGTGTTTCAAATGCATTTTCATCTAATCAGCATATTGCCATATGGAATGGAGCAGTAAGTGGATTAACTATCAAACAGACTGTGAAATTCTCGGATGATGCTACCTATTTTACCATCAAAGCTGAACTAACAAATACTACCGGATCTACACTCAGCAATGTATATTACATGAGAAATGTTGACCCTGATAATGAAGCAATAGCTACAGGAAACTATTCAACAATTAATACAATTGTTTACCAACCAAACACAGATCCTCAACAAAGAGCTTTGGTGTCAGCTGTAGGACAAACATATGGCATGTATCTGGGTTTAGCAGCTGCTGATTCAAGGGCACGGGTAACTTATGGTGGTTTTGGTAATACATCTCCAAGTGATGTTTGGAATGGTACAGGTACAGATTTAAGTCAAAGCGGTACTCAAACAGACGACAAAGCTATATCACTCTCTTTTAACCTGGGTAATATTGCCCCTGGAGAAACTAAAACCGTTGATTATGCCTATATATTGGATGCATCTCAGGTGACTGCTGCTTTTAGTGAATTAGCAAGCAGTGCAGTCCAAACCATAACTTCAACATCAGCTTCGCTTAATGCATCTACAGGTATAAATGGAACTGGCTATTATATTGTTGTTCCTCGTGGTTCAACTGCACCTACAGCCGACCAAATTAAAACAGGTGTTAATTATAGTACCGTAACAGTTGTAACCAGTGGTTCGGGAGCAGTGACAGCAAATACTAATCTGGCATTTAATTTGCCTGGATTAACTCCGGGAACCAACTACGATGTATATTTCGTTGCTCAGGACGGCTCAAGTGTTTTCACGAGTATAACTTTATCTCAGTTTACAACAGCAATTTCACCACCAAGTGCATTGTCTTATGCCAGCAGTCCGTTGGTTGCAACTATCAACACAACCAACGTATCTGCAAGTCCAACGGTTACAGGAACTATTGTTAGTTACAGTATTAGTCCGGCATTACCTACAGGTGTAATTCTGAATACCACTACCGGTGTAATCTCAGGGACTCCAACAGTAGCTTCTACTCAAACTGATTATACCGTAACGGCTACCAATACAGGAGGAAGCACAACGGCTACGTTTACCTTGACTACACAGTATGCATCTCAAAGTATTACTTTCGGAGCTTTGGACAATAAAACGTATGGCAATGCAGATTATAATCCGGGAGCAACTTCGGCCACATCGGGAATTAATCCTATTACTTATTCAAGTTCAAATGAAGCTGTAGCAACAATTGTATCAGGTCAGATTCATATTGTAGGTGCTGGAACAACAAATATTACGGCTAAACAAGCAGGAAATACAACTTATAATGCTGCAACGGATGTTATCCAACCACTCATTGTGGACAAACGGGCTATTACCCTTACTGCCGATGCAAAAACAAAAACGTATGGCAATACTGATCCGGCATTAACCGCTCAGGTAACTTTGGGAACTATTGTGACAGGCGATAATGCAACCGGTTCATTGGTTCGTGCTACGGGTGAAGCTGTTTCGGATTATGCCATCAGCAAAGGAACATACACCTTTGGAAGCAATTATGACGAAACTTATGTCGGAGCAAATCTGACTATTGGTAAACGGGCTATTACCCTTACTGCCGATGCAAAAACAAAAACCTATGGTGATACTGATCCGGCATTAACCGCTCAAGTAACTTTGGGAACAATTGTAACGGGCGATAATGCAACAGGTTCGTTGGTTCGTGCTACGGGTGAAGCTGTTTCGGATTATGCAATCAGCAAAGGAACATACACCTTTGGAAGTAATTATGCTGAAACTTATGTCGGAGCAAATCTGACTATTGGTAAACGGGCCATTACCCTTACTGCCGATGCAAAAACAAAAATCTATGGCAATACTGACCCAGGCTTAACCGCTCAGGTAAGCTCAGGAACAATTGTAACGGGTGATGTTGCAACCGGTTTATTAGCAAGAATAGCAGGTGAAACGGTAGCGGATTATGCTATTAGTAAAGGGACATATACCTATGGCTCAAATTATGCTGAAACTTATGTGGGAGCTAATCTGGCAATAACAAAACGTGCCATTACCCTTACTGCCGATGCAAAAACAAAAATCTATGGCAATACTGATCCGGCATTGACCGCTCAGATAACTTTGGGAACTATTGTAACGGGTGATAATGCAACAGGTTCGTTGACTCGCTCAACAGGTGAAAATGTAGCCGATTATGCCATCAGCAAAGGAACATACACCTTTGGAAGCAATTATGACGAAACCTATGTCGGAGGAAATCTGACTATTGGTAAACGGGCCATTACCCTTACTGCCGATGCAAAAACAAAAATCTATGGCAATACTGACCCAGGCTTAACCGCTCAGGTAAGCTCAGGAACAATTGTAACTGGAGATGCTGCAACCGGTTCATTGACTCGTGCAATCGGTGAAACAGTAGCGGATTATGCTATCAGTAAAGGGACTTATACCTATGGAAGTAATTATGCTGAAACTTATGTCGGGTCTAATCTGACTATTGGTAAACGTGCCATCACTATTACTGCCGATTCAAAATCAAAAACCTATGGTGATACCGACCCGGGCTTAACTGCTAAGGTAAGCACGGGAACAATTGTAACAGGTGATGTTGCAACAGGTTCTTTAGCAAGAATAGCCGGTGAAACAGTAGCGGATTATGCTATTAATAAAGGAACATACACCTATGGCTCAAATTATGCTGAAACTTATGTCGGGGCAAATCTGACTATTAGTAAACGTGCCATTACCCTTACCTCCGATGCAAAATCAAAAACCTATGGTACTACCGACCCAACGCTAACGGCTCAGGTTACTTCGGGAACTATTGTAACGGGTGATGTTGCAACCGGTTTATTAGCAAGAACAGCGGGTGAAACAGTAGCGGATTATGCTATCAGCAAAGGAACATATACCTATGGCTCAAATTATGCTGAAACTTATGTGGGGGCTAATCTTTCAATAGGCAAACGTGCTATTACCCTTACCGCCGATACTAAAACAAAAATCTATGGCAGTACCGACCCGGGGTTAACCGCTCAGGTTACTTTGGGAACAATTGTAACGGGAGATATTGCAACAGGTTCGTTGACTCGTGCAGTCGGTGAAAATGTAGCTGATTATGCTATCAGTAAAGGAACATATACCTATGGAAGCAATTATGATGAAACCTATGTCGGGGCTAATCTGGAAGTAACCAAAGCCATGCTGACAGCAACTGCCGATAACAAAACCAAGGTTTACGGCATAGTAAATCCTTCGTTGTCTTTCCATTACAGTGGTTGGGTGAATGAAGTGGAAACAATTGATACACCGCCGACTATCTTCACACTGGCTACTTCACAAACTGAAGTTGGTACATACCACGGAAAAATAGAGCTTTCCGGAGGAACCGACAACAATTACACGTTCAATTTGGTCCCCGGAGATTTTGTAGTGACTAAAGCGGTGCTGACCGCAACTGCTGACAACAAAACCAAAGTTTACGGCGCAGTAAATCCTTCTTTGTCTTTCCAGTACAGTGGTTGGGTGAATGGAACCGAACCGATTGACACTCCACCGACTATCAGCACAACAGTTAATGGGACAACCAATGTTGGAACTTATGCGAATTCAATCACACTGGCAGGCGGAACCGACAACAACTACACGTTCAGTTTGGTACCCGGAGATTTTGTAGTTACCACAGCCGTGCTAACCGTTATCGTCGATGCACAGACGAAAGTTTATGGCGAAGCAAACGACGTCCTGACAATCCAATACAGCGGATGGCAAAACACAGACGGCATTGCCGACCTGACAACTGCTCCTGTTGCAAGCACATTGCTTGACGCAACAAGTCCTGTTGGACCTCATGTTGGTGCAATCACCGTTGCCGGTGGTGTTGACGAAAACTACAGCTTCTCTTATGTTGCTGCCGACTACGAAATCACCAAGGCTGTTTTGACCGTTACTGCCGATGCACAGACGAAAGTTTATGGCGAAGCAAACGACGCTTTGACAATCCAATACAGCGGATGGCAAAACACAGACGGCATTGCCGACCTGGCAACTGCTCCTGTTGCAAGCACATTGCTTGACGCAACAAGTCCTGTTGGACCTCATGTTGGTGCAATCACCGTTGCCGGTGGTGTTGACGAAAACTACAGCTTCTCTTATGTTGCTGCCGACTACGAAATCACCAAGGCTGTTTTGACCGTTACTGCCGATGCACAGACGAAAGTTTATGGCGAAGCAAACGACGCTTTGACAATCCAATACAGCGGATGGCAGAATGGAGACGATGCAGCCAAGCTGACGACAGAACCTGTTGCAAGCACAACAGTTACTGTTACAAGTCCGGTTGATGTTTATGCCGACGCAATCACCGTTACCGGTGGCGTTGACGAAAACTACAGCTTCTCTTATGTTGCTGCCAACTACGAAGTAACCAAAGCTGTTCTGACTGTTACCGCCGATGCTCAAACTAAAGTGTACGGCGAAGCAAACGATGCTTTGACAATCCAATACAGCGGATGGCAAAACGGGAACGGAATTGCCGATCTGACAACTGCTCCGACAGCCAGCACAACAGTTACTGTTACAAGTCCGGTTGATGTTTATACCGACGCAATCACCGTTACCGGTGGCGTTGACGAAAACTACAGCTTCTCTTATGTTGCTGCCAACTACGAAGTAACCAAAGC
>Ga0209125_1000119_pt1 | contig 134518 bp, 104 predicted proteins | sample BarGraIncub1131A_FD_184503 | JGI IMG/M metagenome (GOLD analysis project Ga0209125, IMG submission 184503) | Arctic peat soil microbial communities from Barrow, Alaska - Barrow Graham LP Incubations 11-31A (SPAdes) (version 2) | ecosystem: Environmental > Terrestrial > Soil > Wetlands > Peat... | reverse complement strand
CCAGTTCGTGAGCGCACTCCCTGGCATAGGCCAAAGTGTCCAGGGTCGCCATTTGTTCTGCGGAAGGTCCTCCTTTTCCTGAAAAGACGGTTATTCCCAATACAGGGTCTTTATAGATTCGATAGTTACCGAAGCTGCCCTTTAAATCGAATGGTCCATTTAAAATTGACATGATTTTAAGATTTTAATGGTGAATAATTACATAAAGTTACAACCCCATTGTCCACAAATCAAGGATTATGGGGGTGACAAATGCGGACAAATGCGGACAAATGCGGACATTTTTAGGTGATTTTGATGAAAAGTGTCTTTTTCGTAAAAAAACCCGCCCCTTTTTACACTTTTTCCAGGAATAATTTTTAACAGCATATTTCCTTTTTAATAAAAGCAAACTGATGATACAATCACCGGATGAAGAAAGAACCTACGGTAAAAGGAAAGAAAATAATGAAGCCCTTTCGCATACGATTCGAGCACTATTAGTGCACCTTTCGCGTACCTTTCGCGCTACATTAACGCGAAAGGGGTTCAAAAGCCTTGCGAAATGTTTGCCAAAAGTGGGAATTATCGAATAGTCATCTGCTCTGCTTTTTGAAATATCTTAGGGGTGGTTTGATCTGCTTGTCAGTGGGGTCAGGGGATTTGCTTTATCTCATGAAAAACAAAAGAGGCTGAGTACATTAGGAAATAAGAGTGTACTTCAAATTCCAATCACGAAGTGACTTTAATGTTTGATTGTACGAAAAGACAATGAGATATGTTACAAATAGCGCACTATTATTTGGGGTCTGCTGAAACTTAACATAGAAATTGAAAGACGATTTTTAACCATTTTCAGGTATACTATTTGTTTCTGTAATAATTTTAGCCCTAAAGTGAGGATAATTTCATTAATTTTTAAAATGAAAAGACATTGACAAAAACAAAGTACAAGGTTTTTTAGCTTAGCATTCAAAAATCAGAATACCATTTCATAATTTGCCTGCCATTAACAATATAACTGTTGTCAAGGCCATAGGCTAACCAACTAAGACACTCATTTTTTTTGTTTTAATCAACAATCGTGTTAGTGGCTATTTTCCAAACTCCCTTTTCTCTGAAGGCAGGGATTATTTGACGACGAACTGCATTAGTAAGAGATGAAGCAGTTTTATGATGTTGTTTTGCAAATTCAGTTGGTTTTTTTGCGAATCAATAGTAATCCTATCCAGTAAGTTGTCAAAGTTTCCAATTTCCTAGTGTATATATTTATTTCTAATAACCTGTTGGTTGTGTTAATATCGACAGGTTTTATTTCGTTAGAGTCTGCACGAAACCTTTATCAATATTACCTTCTTTCCAGGAGGTTGTTACAATTAAAGTCTTTGGAATTGTCTTTAAGGGAACATTGATATTTAATATTTCATTATCTTGCATCTTATAGGTATTTGCGTAAAATTGAACTTTGTGCTTATTTTCATTCAAGGTATCCAGAGTTGTTAGTACTAATGTAGATTTGGGTAATAGTCCTGATATTATAACTTCCTTATTGTCTCCAATCAATGCAGTTATGGAGTAAGTGTTTTTTTTATCAACAAAAGACAATGAAAATAATGCAATTGCTAAAATGATTGCAGAGAATAATGTGCTGCCTAATGCAAGATGGTACCTGGTATCCTTTATTTTAACTGATTTATTGTAGCTTGATCTTATTTCATCAGGAATTCTTGGGTCAAAGGTTGTACCAATGGGTAATTGTGTCCAAACACATAACCAATATGTAACAATTAAAGTAATTATTGGAAGACCCAGAAATACTAATACCCATGTTGGAGCATCGATTAGGTTAATAGATACGCCTATTGTAAAGGATGCTGTATAAAGCCCCCAAAACCATAAGGTCATCTTTTCGAGTTTAGCTGCACCCTCGTTTCTTGCCGTTATTGAGTTTATAACTAATTGCTTAGCATAATTAAGCCAATACTCATCGTTGATTATTTCCATGTGCTATAAATTATTAATAATCTTTAAAAACTTTATAAGGCTTTGTATGACCGTTGGGGCATTCCAAATAAGCAACAACTTGGACAGGTTTCTTTAATTTGAGCTTGGGAGATTTATCAAATAAAGTAAGAACGGTTTCATCTGAGTGCGGATCATACTCAAATATAGTATTGCACTCTGGACATTTAAGTTTTTGTTTGGTTGCCATAATTTTAGTTGAATTTATAATTAAAACCGATTGAATATACTTTGTCGTTTCTTGCGTCAAAAGGGAGCTTTCCTATGGAATAACTCACATAAAAGCCGGAGGTCGATTGTAGTGCCATAACGAAATAGGAATCGCTCCTTAAATTAGCTTTTCTGATAGCCTCAGGTGCATTAACCTCATAATAAAACCTGTAGTCGGCATTGAAAAATATATTTTCTGTATTAACTCTTGTGATAAATGTCCTGAAACTTGTTTCAAATTTTATACGTGGAAAAGGATTGGTGTTACCAATCAAACTTTTTCTTGTTGAATCGGCAGAAGGTAATACATAGTCAAAGTTTAATTGCACAGTTGGAATTGTGGAACCATAAATTGTGAATTCTTTGTCAGTGCCGGTTATCAGCCTCATCAATGCGAATGGATAATCAAAAATGTTCCAGTAAGATAATGGGTTATTCGTTTTCCATGCTTTTGCCCCTAAATCAATTGTCAAACCTTCGACAAATTGAGTCTTTGAAAAGTCTTGATTTGATTCAAGAGAAAATTTAGGGGCAATACTATAATAGAATTGATTTGATAATACGAGATTATTGCTAAACTCGGACCATAATGCAATAGCCTCATTGCTCTGCATATCTTTTATTTTTGCAAGCTTATGTCTTATTACATTAAGTCGTGAAAAGATGGCTGTATCATCTTTGCTTTTTATTACGCCACCAGAAAATTGAGCCCAGTTATAATTTACTTTGGTTTCAAGAAAGTCGGAAGGGTTTAGCTTTTTATTGAACGCAATATTCCCTTTAGTTGATAAACTAAAAGTGTGAGAACCACGTGAGTTATTTTTCTCAATGTACTTTGCATAGTTGAAATTAAAGTCATAAGTCATCCCTAGTGCTGAAGGTTGATTGTTTGTTGCCTGAAAGGTTTTAAATTGAACATTCAGGTCATTTAGAAATTTCCATTTCAAACTGTCACTTTTGGTTGCCTGGTTGATAAAGTTTTTCCATAAGCCATTGAATAGATTAGGATTTTCAGTTAGTCCGTTAACAATTTTAGTTATTTCAGCATCATTTACTTTTTGTGTCTTCAAGAACTCAACAAAGCTGTTGATTTGTTTGTCAGCAATTTGTTGGCTAAAACATGTAAGTGTTATGAAACCAAGCAATAATAAAAGAAAGATTTTTTTCATTTTAATCTACTTTTTATTTGGTTTCACCCCAGAAAATGTATAATCCATCTATATTTGATGCAAGATCTTTTACAAGTTTACTTTTATCGGTTAATATTGACAACATGCCTGTTTTTGCTTTAGTCCTGTCAACACCGTTTTCATATTTTGCGCCACTACCATCTCTAAAAATGCTGTCTATTTGATCCGCGATGATTGTTGCTTGTTGTTGAATCAATCCTGAACTACCAAGTGCATTGTAGAATGTGAGGTCATTCATTTTTAAGTTCCCACTATCATTAAAGTTCGTAGATAGTTGTTTCATGGTAAAGAGCGTTGTCCAAAGTGTTAAACAAGATAAATTGTCTTCTGTCCAGTCAGCCATATTGAGGTTTGGTTAAAAGGTTAATTTTTCAGATGAATGTTAAATATTTTAAAGCTCTTTTAAAAAACTTATCGGCATGTTATATCATAAAATAATTATAAGATTTGAATTACTTCAAATTTAACATTTATTTTATTATTTTCAGCATTTTATCGTTTTTTTTAAAAATCAACAAAAAACCTTCTACTTCAAAAGGTAACACTTTGTAAGATAAACATGCCGGATGTTAGGTAAGCCTATCCTGATATTAGATTCCGAGTAACTTATTCATGAATGTAACTGATATAAAATTCTCTACGTAAACGAAAATCAAGCGAGTTAATAATGACTAACAAATGGCGCACGTTTTGAGGATCAGATAACCCTGGTTGAATAGTGTCAATAGAAATATTATTACTGGATGTATAAATTGTCAATTTGTCGTGTTCGGTTTAGGTCCAACCATCTCCACTGTCAAGAAGTAAGTTGTTGTCATTTATTCACATTATTGGTTAGGCTTATTAAAGGTTACTAATAGTGTATGAATGAAAAGCACACAATAACCTCCCTTTTAGAGGTTATTGTGGTATTATATAAATTGAATTGCTTAACGTTAACAATAGTGACATTATAAAACAAGGTAATCATTATGAAGCTTCTAAAGCTCAAATTGTTTATATTTACACCGAGGAAGATAAATAAACCGTAATTTGTAGTGATATAGTGGTTGTTTTATCAGGATAACATAAAGAAAATACTATTTGAGCCGGATAATAATGGATGTTTAAAATGAAAATCCTCTATGGTCTTAAATTAGAATTTTAAATTATACAGATCTTCAATGATGTTTGGCCGGTATGAAATATTATAAATGAAATGATAACAATTTATATTTATGTATATAGCAAGGATTTATATTAAAAACTTTAAAGGGTTTGAAGACTTTCAGTTAGAATTAAACCCTGGTATGAATATTATTGTTGGTGATAATGAGGCAAAGAAAACAACAATATTAGAAGCGATTAATCTTATTTTATCCGGAAATATTGATGGAAAATATTTAACTCCAGAAACTTTAAATACAACTGATCATGTTGTAAAACAACACTGATTATTCCGATGTGATTATTTGCGCCGGATTTTTTGATTCGTCCAAATCCATTATCATATATACTAACCAAAAGAAAAATGATAGGCCGGCAAGTACGGATGAAGATCGCCCAATAAGTATCGTTTTATTGACATCAACAAAACGATCGAGGATACAATTTCCTAGTGTGTTAAAATCAATTCCCGCTTCCTTGATATGCTCTATTAACTAATGCCATCGGGTATAATCTAATAATTCCAGAAATTATCTGTTAAGCTAACATTCTAAATCGTATAGCTTATAAGCTAATTATTCAAAAGTTTGGTTACTGTTTCTTCTTCAATTTTAATGAATTGATCTTTTAATTATCATTTTGTTGACATCAACAAAATGATCAAAATATTTGACTAAATTATTTTTTTCCTTATTGTAAATAATTCTGTTTAAGTTGTGTTTTGATTTAGTCGTTATTATGTGAGAATAATCCAGTTGTCATTAAAATTGATCCATTCCATATTTAGATTGTATTATTAAGTCTGAAGCAAAAACCAGACCGGCATAAAGAATACCGGTCCGGAATAAACAATATTTTTATTAACAAGGTTTGTAGATAGCCCCGGTTGCAAAGTCAACAATTAAACTGGGTATAAATATTACGATGTCTAAGATTAATGCTCCAGCCCTGACTTCGCGTTGGGGTTGTCCTGAGGCGGGTTTTGTTGTCTGACATGCAGTCACCGGTCCACCAAATAATGTTGCACATGAACTTAAAGTAACCACGATTAAAACAATTGCTGAAATCTTCATTAATAATTTTTTCATTCTTACTCTGTTTTATAATGCCCTACTCTTTTGGCTTTTCGGAATCGCCTCGTTTTTAAAGTGTTTCTGATCTCCACTTTCTTATTGTTTGATTATTTTTAATTCTTATTTGTCATTACAGTTTAACTAATTCGGTTTTAGAAATCATATCGTGAAGTCCCTTGTAAGTAAAAAGGTAAGAGAACAAATCAAAAACGATAAACCGCATTAAGGTTCGACCAAAGATTTTAATAAAGAAATTGGTTCTGTGGTTTGATACTGAAATCACTCTGGATTTTGTAATAATTTTTCCAATAGTCTGTCCTGTAAAATACTCAGACAGAAAATAATAGAGGAAATAGCAGATCATAGAGACCCACTTTACATTTTCTCTTGCAATTTGATTTTTAAAGATCCAAAGGAAGATTACAAGCAGTATAAAAAAAGCTATACTATCTAATAAGAAATTCACAAAACGTAGTGTTCTTCCGTTCATTGTGTCGTTCATTTTTGTCAATAATGTATATAAGTCAGCGATCAACAGTCAGTATATTTTATCTGATTGATTAACACTATAAAAATACAAATAATAATCCAATGTCTTAAATTCAAAATGGGATATCGCCATCTTGATTCTGGTCGGAAATATAATTCAGGTTTGGCGTATAAATTCGATAATGAGTGATGTGATTATCAGTTACGAATCTTTGTAATCCACCTGATAATGGTTCGATGTAAAAGTCAAGATAATAATAAACGATTTTAAGTAATATTAGATTTTATCAAGTAACAAACTGATATAGAAATACATAAATAGTTAATTATCAAAAGGGATTCACTCTTCCAAATAGAACGAATCCCGCTTTGTTCGTCTCTACTATTATTCTTTATTTGTGTTCTCTTTTGAATTGCTTATGATCTGCATCTTTCCGGAACTTTCAATGGCCTTCATAGCTATGTCTTTGACGCTGGATTCAGCAGTAACTGCTTTTTTCGACAATTCACTGATGATGGTATCCATGTCTTTTATCTTACTTTTAAGGGTCTCGATGGTATGATCTTTCAGTTTGACGTCACCTTCTGTTTGTTTGGCGGTCAGTTCCTTCTCAAACCTGAATTCGGTTTGGAGTTTTTCAGTGGCCGATTTCACTGCACCAACTACTGCTTTTTCTAGCTCAGAGGGGAAAGCGATGTTTTTTGTACGCAATTCTTTCAATTCATTCTCTGTTGCCAGAACTTCTGCTTCACGACTGGCAATTTCTTTATCAAACGCTGCTTTCTTATCCTTCAGCTCCTTTTCCAGACTGCTTTTCTTTTCTTCATAAAGATCGGTCTCTTTCTTACGCGTCAGTTTAAGGTTGTAAGCATATTCTTCTTCTTCACGCTTACGTTCCTTCTCGGTTTTTTCTTTCAGTTCTTTTTGTTGTTCATTCCATTTCAGCTGTTCGGTTTTGGAAAGCTCTTTTTGATCTTTCATCGATGCTTCGAAAGCGTCTTTATCGGTCTTAACCTTTTCGTCAAAACTAAGTTTATCGGCTTTCATCTTCTCTTCAAGTGCATTTCGTTTCTCTGTCATCTCGGTTTCGAAAAGCCCTTTCTTATCTTTTTGTGACTGAAGCATTGCAGCCAACGAATCAGCATTGGCCGTAACCTGATAAAGCTCTTCCAGATTGTGTTTCTCAAGCCGAATAGCAACCTGAATATCTTCCAGCTTTTTGTATTCGGAGGATAGCAGTTCGCTCAGTTTATCCAGTTCTTTGGCTACATTTAATTTCAAGGAAGTAATACCATTTACAATTCCCTCGGTGGTGTTTTCAGATGCTTTTTTAATGGTCTCCTGCTGCCTTTTTTCTTCCTGAACCTGTTTTGGTTCTGTGGTTTTTTGCGTCTGCATTTTTTTCAATGCCTCATCATAAGCAGCGAGGATTTCATTCTTGGTGTTCTTTAAACTGATTTCGGGTTCCATTGGTTATCGGGTTAAATGATTTTTTACTACTATCGTTTTGGCAAATTCAAACATTATAGTTAAAGCAGGGACATCCTTTTCCTGAAAATTGAGTTCTTCACAGGCTGTAACAAATGCAAGTATGCGTGAAGGATCTTCCAGATGTGAAAGTATTGCGAGCATAAATAATATGTAATGAATTATTTCTGTTGTGTGAAGTTGATTCCGTTGATGAAAAAGTGACTTACAACTGTATTTTGGATCAAGGAAAATTATTGGATCAATGTTTGTATTAGACCATTCCCTAAATTGTAACATGCATATTAAAGGGTAATCAGGAAATCTATCTGCATATTCTTTGAGTCTCTTAGTGTATTTTGACGATTTTTTTATATAAAGCATTTGTAGCTCAAGAAAGTATGAAGCAGGAATATCCTGAGTCTTTTCTTTGAACTGTTTCAATAATTTCGAACCTAAACGTGTCTTCTCTTCAATTTCAAAGTATGTGATATAAAAAAGCTTTCGGATTTCTTCATCAATCATTACAGATCCCGGCGCTATACCTAATAGCTCATCAGATATTATGTCATCCGTAATATCAAAGTTAAGATCCCTGCTATATTCATCATAGTGTTTTTCAATAAGTTCAACATCAACGATATCTCCTAAAATGGAATTGCTTAATTGAAGTAATTCGAATAAATCTTCATGTTTCAAGCTGACTAATCTTGGACTCAATTCCAGAAATAGTTGCTTCTTTTGTTCGAAAGTGTAAGCTGCAAATTTATCATCTTCCAAATCATCTTCACCCTCTTCATCCTGATCAAATTTGTCAACATCATCTTCATCAAATTCGTCATCATCGTCTTCTCTGATGTATTCAAAATTCCCTCTTCCGGCAGTCTTTTCGAGTTGTTTAAGGATGGAATTTATCTTTTGTTCGCTATCATCTTCATTGCTGATGTAAAGAGGTTTTCCATCTTTTCCACATTCAACTTCAATGAGTTCAACTTCTTCATTATCTTCTTCGAGCATGAAACGGGTAACAGATGTAAAATCCTTGTGGGGTTTGAAACCAAATTCTTCAGCAAATTCAAGCGCGGCATAAATAATGTTATGTGCAAGGGCATAGCTGATTGATTTGGGCTCCATTTCTGAAAGTTCGCTCACAACTTCCTGATATTCACCCTTGGAAATATTAAACATATAATGGGTTTCCTTTACTCCCAGGCAAAATATATCAACCAGATAAAAGCAAACCGTTTTGTTACCATTAATGTGACTACGGGCTATCATAATATTAGCGATGCCACCTTCCTGCCATTCAGCATTGACCAGACATTCATAAATTGGTAGAGTGCGGGCTTTTGTACGTATGTAATTCTCGGGACTCAACATCTGAATTACTTTTCCTACGTGTTTTTTTGCCATTCGTTTTTTCTTTGTTATTGATTTTAAAACACTTTACCATTTATGATACCGTTGGTAAATATAGTAAGTTATTTCAAAAAATAAAATTAATGGTATCAGGAACTTTACACATAGGGCCCTTGGGTACCCAATACTGATACCGTGCGTTTTAATTTAAAAGGTAATTGTAAAGATGCAAACATTAATGTGACTCCATATTATTGGATGTCTGAATTTAAAGACGTTTACGCTGATTCAGTTTATTCCGCTTCATTCAATCTTGAAAAAGTGGCACCAACTGCAGTGCTGGAAAAAGTCGTTATTTATTTAGGGACAACAGATGTAGTGGATGTAACAGGGAAGGCTTATGAAAAAGCTTTTACTAACCTTGTACCAGGTGCTAATGTTATAAATCTTGATTTAAAAACACTTGGAACAACCGATAAATTCAATTTAAGAACAACCGGTTTATTATTTGCACGAGTAGGCGTTAAAACAAAGGGCGTTACTGATTTACAATACTCAAACACAATCCAACTGTCAAAATAAGTAGATATATAATTTAAGGTGTTAAAAATTATGAATCAATCCTGTCAAAAATATAGGGTTGATTCATTTATTTCCTTTAAATTATGCTAAGAATCCTGTATAAAATTATTATTTTTTTTTACTTTTACATCTTGTTTTGATATCAAAACCAATAATTTCAAATCCAAATCCATGAAAAAAGTTCAGTCTTATTTTCTTCTATTGTGTTGTCTTTTTCTTTCATCACAAATTGTGGCACAATCGTACAAAAAAACAAATTTGGGGATAAAAACTACTCTTCAATCTACGACAGTTGAGATTCAGTTTTACAGTCCTACTATCGTTCGCGTATTGAAAACTCCTGAAGGAGCTACAACGACCAAAACGAGCCTTTCAGTAAACAAGAAGCCCGAAAAAGTTGCTTTGAATATTACTGACAACGGAAAAGATGTCACAATCAGCAGCAACTCAATAAAAGTATTATATAATCTTGCTTCAGGAAAACTTTCCTATTTCGATTTGAAAGGAAAAGAACTATTGACTGAAAAAGAAAACGGGACACTGTTTACTCCTATCATGGATGTCAAGAAAAAGAGTTTCACAGTTCGCCAGGCATTCAAACTTGATGAAAATGAGGCCGTTTATGGTCTTGGAGAACAACAAAACGGAAAGCTGCAACAACGTAGTCAACGTGTTGTGCTGAAAAATGGCAACATGAAAGTTTGTTTCCCTTACTTTTTATCAGCCAAGGGTTATGGCGTTTTCTGGGACAATTATGCTTCCACAATTTTTAAAGACGATGCTCAGGAAACTTCGTTGGAGTCGTTGGGTGATTGTTCAGACTATTACTTTATGTATGGCGGTTCAGCCAATGGCGTTGTCACTCAGATGAGGTACTTAACCGGACAAGTACCCATGTTTCCTTTATGGACTTTTGGATATTGGCAGTCGAAGGAACGGTATAAAAATCAGAAAGAACTGATGGATGTGGTTGCGAAATACCGTGCACTAAATATTCCGCTCGACGGTATCATTCAGGACTGGCAATATTGGGGTAAAGATAGCGTATGGAACCGGATGGGCTGGGATCCTGCTACATACCCCGATCCTAAAGGAATGGCTGATTTTGTTCATAAAAATCATGCACACCTCATGGTGGTAACCTGGCCCGGATTCGGTCCACTGACTAATCAATTCAAAGAGTTTAAAGAAAAGAACATGCAGATCAACTTTGATACCTGGCCTCCAAAATCGGGTGCCAAACCTTACGATCCGTACAACCCAACTGCACGTGATATATTCTGGAATTACCTTAACAAAGGTGTATTCTCAGTGGGTGTCGATGCATGGTGGCTCGATTCTTCGGAGCCTGATCACATCAACGTCAAAGATGCCGATTTCGACCAACCCACATATCTGGGATCTTACCGATCGGTGGTGAATGCTTTCCCATTAGTTCACGTAGGTGGGATATATGATCACCAACGGGCAACCACTTCGGCTAAACGTGTTTTCATACTGACCCGTTCAGCCTTTGTAGGCCAGCAACGCTATGGCGCCAATACCTGGTCAGGCGATACGCAGTCTACCTGGGATGCGCTAAACAAACAAATTCCGGCTGCTCTTAATTTTTCACTCGGTGGGGTTCCTTACTGGAATGCTGACATTGGTGGTTTCTTTTCCGGACGTTATGATAAAGATGGCGGTGCAAATGATCCGGAATTCCGTGAGCTGTATGTCCGCTGGCTTCAGTTCGGTGCCTTGACTCCGATGATGCGTTCACACGGGACAAGCGCTCCAAGAGAGATTTATAACTTCGGCAAACCGGGGTTTTGGGCCTACGATGCCATTGAAAAAGGAATCAATCTGCGTTACCGATTGCTTCCTTACCTGTATTCAACAGCCTGGGAGGTAACCAGTCAGTCGGCATCCTTTATGTATGCCCTTCCCTTGAAGTTCGCAGATGATCCAAAAGTACGTGATATTAACGATGAGTATATGTTCGGAAACGCGTTTCTGGTTGCTCCGGTATTAAAACCAATGTACACGGGCAAAAAAGACAGTAAGGTATTCGAAGATTTCAGCAAAACCGGAAGTCGTGAAGTATATTTGCCCAATGGCGCCAATTGGGTTGACTTTTGGACCGGAGAGAAACTGAATGGCGGACAGACCATTACTAAAGAAACTCCGATCAGTATCATTCCACTTTATATCAAACAGGGAAGTATCCTACCCTGGGGTCCCAAAGTTCAGTATGCAGAGGAGAAAAAATGGGATAACCTGGAAATCCGCATTTACCCGGGGGCTAATGGAAAGTTCACCCTGTATGAAGATGAAAACGACAATTACAATTATGAGAAAGGTGCTTATTCAACTATCAGCTTTAAATGGAATGATAAAACCAAGGAATTGACCATTGCAAAACGCAAAGGAAATTTCCCGGGGCTGTTGACAAAACGAACATTTAATATTGTGTTGGTTAATAAAATAAACGGGGCAGGAGACGAAGCTGCTTCGAAATTCAATAAAACCATTAATTATACAGGAAACGCAACGGTTGTTAAACTGTAACATTTTCTAATATATTGTGCTCGGGGAGAAGGTAATTTTAAGACTTTCTCCCCGAATACTTTTTGTCGTTAAAATGAAATTACCGCCTCAATAGACAACCTGCTAACTAATTGAAAAGTGTTTGATTAAAATAGAAAATAAATCAATTTAAAAGCTTTAATTTTGCAACCGATTAAAAAATCAAAAAGAAGCTCACCAATTTCTTTTAACAAAACGTATTTTGCTTATTAAATAGCAATTATTTAATCAGTTAGTACTATATATGACGGATGCCTGGTTTCTTGTTACGTCCTTTGCTGTCACGGTAGTTGGATTATTGATCATTGGATTTATACCTTCAGAGAAAAAGGCAGGCGCTAATGCTTTGCTTATTTTTTTAAATGCTGCCTTAACATCGTTACCTGCAATTCACGTCCTTTTCAATCAGTCACTCGAATTAACCATACATGGATTTTCATTCTTTGGAGATATCCCGATCAGGATTGATGCGCTGTCTGCGTGGTTTATCCTGATCATCAATTTTACAAGCGCCACAGGTGCCGTATATGGCATCGGCTACATGAAGAGTTACCGGGAACAGCATTACAACCTTTCGATGCATTGGATGCTTTTCTTTTTGTTTCATTCATCCATGATCTGGGTCTGTATGGTCCAACATAGCGTGGCATTTTTAATCGCATGGGAAATCATGTCGATATCTTCGTTTCTGTTGGTTATTTTTGAACATCAAAACAAGAAGACGCTGAAGGCTGGTATCAATTATCTGATACAGATGCACATCAGTGTAGCACTGTTGACCGCTGCATTTATCTGGGTCTATAGCGAAACAGGTTCTTTTGATTTTAAAGCCATTGGCACTTTTTTTAGTTCACATCCCAACATCTGGTTATTCCTCATGTTTTTTGTTGGATTTGGCATCAAGGCCGGCTTCATACCTTTCCATTCTTGGTTACCCCATGCCCATCCTTCTGCTCCCTCCCACGTCTCGGGGGTCATGTCGGGGGTCATTGTTAAAATGGGAATCTATGGTATCTTCCGTATTGTTTTATCTTTAAAACACGATTACATCCTATTGGGTGAAATTGTATTAACCTTATCGGTATTGACCGGACTTTATGGGATCTTGAATGCTGCCGTACATCGTGATTTCAAAAAAATGTTGGCCTATTGCACTATTGAAAATATCGGCATTATCGGAACCGGAATCGGGATCGGCTTAATTGGAATGGGTTCAAGAAATAACCTGATCGTGGTGTTCGGTTTTGGCGGAGCCTTGTTACATACCCTTAATCATTCGTTGTTTAAATCTTTATTGTTTTTCTCTTCAGGATCCATCTATCAACAAACGCATACCAGGGACATGGAAAAACTGGGTGGCCTTTTAAGGAAAATGCCTCAAACCGGTCTTTTATATTTGTTGGGGGCTTTGGCAATTGGTGGTCTCCCTCCTTTCAATGGATTTGTTTCTGAATTCCTGTTGTATATCGGCTATCTGGAAGGAATAAAAACACTTGATGTTGCAAACGGTACCCTGATGATGTTTTCTCTGGCAAGTCTTGCCATAATCGGAGGTTTATCGATGTTGACTTTCAGTAAGACATTCGGAACTATATTTCTTGGATCGGCCCGGACAACATTACATTCAGAACCCAGGGAAGTGTCACGTGTGATGCTTTACCCTCAGTATATGATCCTGGCTGTCATGCTTTCGATCGGTCTATTTCCTCAATACTATTTTTCATTTGTCTTGAAATCCATTGCATTATATCTGCCTACTATTTCTGCTTTAACTGTTTCTTCGGTTAACCCATCCATGGATATCATTTTAGCAATTGGAAGATATTCATTTTATTTTATCGGTGTGATTCTCTTGATCTATTTTATCAGGGTACAGATTACCAATCGGAGAGCCCGAATCACTAAACCAACCTGGGGATGCGCTTATGTTGCGCCAAATACCAGAATGCAATATACCGGGAAATCATTTTCGAAAACCCTGGGCAAGCTCTTTAACTTCATTATCATTGAGGAAAAAAGATATCAGGAAAGGCCAGTGAGCGAAACTTTTCCAATGACCACAAGGCATTCATCACACTATGTTGACTTCTTCGAAACCAGGATTATTAACGGATTTGTTAAAAAACTCGTATATTCGATGAATTATTTTCAGTTTGTTCAGAATGGCAAAACGCAGGCCTATGTCTTATACGGTGTGTTTTTTATCGTTCTTGTGTTTTTAAGTACTTTGTTTAATCTAATATAATGACACTTGCAGTAGTATTTATATTAACAGCTTTAATCGCCATTTCGATCGTTCCCTTTGTAGATACACGATGGAAAGGATTCCTTGCAATTATTGCTGTGAGTATAAATTCAGTATTGTCAGGTTTTGTTGCATTCAAAGCGTTGACCGGAATAAACACATTGCTTACGTTTCCCGGTTCATTTGTAACAGGACTCATTCCTGTCAGAATTGATGCCTTGTCAGCATGGTTTATTCTTGTGATCAACTTTACTTTTCTAACCGGTGTGATCTACGGCTTCCATTATATGAAGGCATACAAGAGCCAAAAAGCCAACCTATCCATTCATTGGATTGCATTTATCCTGGTTCACACATCATTGATCATCATCACAGCAATCCAAAACAGTCTTGCCTTCCTGATCATCTGGGAAGTAATGGCTCTATCCTCTTTTTTACTGGTCATTTTCGAACATTACAACAAGGGAACTCTGAAAGCCGGGATCAACTTTTTGGTCCAATCTCATATTTCGATTCTTTTTCTCATCCTACCTTTTATCGGGGTTGCCATAAAAATGAATTCATATGATTTCACGGCTATTACGGCCTATTCACAGCAGAATCCCTTGTTGACTAACCTGGGATTATTCCTCTGCTTCTTTACAGGATTTGCAATCAAAGCAGGGTTTGTACCTTTTCATACCTGGTTGCCTTATGCGCATCCTGCGGCCCCGGCTCATGTATCAGGGGTCATGTCGGGTGTCATCATAAAGATCGGCATCTACGGAATATTGCGCATGCTGCTTTTGATTAAAAGTGACTATGTGACGGTAGGATACATCATATTATTCTTTTCTGTAATCTCAGGGATTTACGGTGTAATGCTGGCCATCTTACAACACAACCTTAAGAAATTGCTGGCTTATCATAGCATTGAAAATATCGGGATTATTGGTATTGGCATTGGTTTGGGATGTATCGGTTTGGGAACAGGAAACCAATTGTTGAGTATGCTCGGATTTGCCGGTGCATTGCTTCATACTTTGAACCATTCCTTGTTTAAATCACTTCTTTTTTATTCAGCCGGGAATGTCTACCAGGCTACCCATACGATGGATATTGAACATTTGGGAGGCATCGCAAAACGAATGCCCCATACTTCTATCCTGTTTCTGATAGCTGCCCTGGCGATTTGTGGTCTCCCCCCTTTCAATGGATTTGTATCTGAATTCCTCATTTACAGCGGCATGTTTTCAGGTTTATCTACTGCTTCACTCATGCCATTGTGGGCACTTATTTTCAGTATTTTCGGCCTTGCCTTAATCGGTGGACTGGCGTTGTTGTGTTTCACAAAAGCTTATGGAACGGTCTTCCTGGGTACGCCAAGATTAAAAATGGAACACACTGTCATTGAATCAAGAATTGGTTCAATATTACCCATGTATGTTGGAGTTACTTTAATCATCCTGATAGGACTATTCCCAACTTTTTTTGTCAAAGCCCTTTCGCTTCCCGTAGGATTGTTTGCCAGTAAAATTGGAAGTATTCAACAAGCAGAAGCATTGTACTCACTGGATACTTTAAACATGATAAGTCTTTGTGCTTTTGGAATATTTGGTTTGGCCGGACTGATCTATTTAATCCGATGGAAAGTCATATCATCAAAACATTTGATTATCAACACAACATGGGGTTGTGGCTATATAGCGCCAACGAGTAAAATCCAGTACACAGCGAGTTCATTTGTGAGAACTTATCGAAAACTTGCTGAGCCATTGTTAAGTATTGAGAAGAAGAAGAAAGATATTCATGGCATATTCCCCGATCATGGTCAACATGAAACCCATCCATATGATAAAGTCGAATCTTTACTGATTGATTTCCCGCTCAAGGTTATCCGTCGGTTTATCAATTGGTTTTCTTTCTTACAAAACGGGGTGTTGCAGATTTATATATTATATGGTGTCGCTTTTATCGGACTGATTTTGATTACCCCATTAATATATGAAAAGGTTATTTCGCTGATTCAATTTTTAAATCGTTTGTAGCATGTTAAGTCTACTGTTAATCATCATAGCAAGCCTCTTTTTCACAGGCATCATTATAAGGACCAAGAGCATCTCTTCGGGCAGGAAAGGACCGGGTATTTTTCAGCCTATCAAGGATGTGGTCAGGCAGTTCAGGAAAGGCGCTGTCTTCAGTGAAACAACAACGATCATTTTCCAGATAGCCCCAAGCATCTATTTTGCTTCTGTTGTCATGGCAATCCTGGTCATACCTTTTGGAAATACAAAGGGGATCATTTCATTTAATGGTGACTTTGTGTTTTTTGCCTATGTGCTGGCTTTAGGGAAATTTTTCAGCATTATTTCCGCACTTGACACGGGAAGTAGTTTTGAAGGCATGGGTGCCAGCCGCGAAGCATTGTACTCGATGTTTGCAGAACCTGCATTTTTCATCCTGATGGGATCATTTGCATTACTCACAGGTCACACTTCCTTTTATGATATCTTCTCAACACTGAACTTCGGATCTTATATCTCATTCATGTTGGGTACTTTGGCCACTTATGTTTTCGTCATGATTGCCATGATTGAAAACTCACGCATGCCTATTGATGATCCAAAAACACACCTTGAACTTACAATGGTTCATGAGGTTATGATTCTGGATAACAGTGGTTTTGATTTAGGACTGATTTTGTCAGCTTCTTATCTGAAATTTGCCATGTATGGTGCGTTGATTGCGAACTTTTTCATTGGTAGTCTACCATTGTATATTTCGATTCCGATATTTTTTGGGATCCAGTTTCTTTTTGCCATGGTGGTCGGAATCCTTGAATCTTTTATGGCCCGTTTCAGGATGAGTCATAACTCTCAATTTATATTTACTTTATCCTCCGTATCGCTACTCATTTTTTTCGGCGTACTGCTGGTACTAAAACGATTCATTTAATTTTGAAACAACTTATTTTTATATAAAATGATCAATGTATTGCTCATCGTTTTATTGATTTCGCTGCTCTACCTTAGTATAGCTAATCGATTGCTCACGTATATCAAGATCCTTGCTTTTCAGGGAGTGATTTTGTTTGGCGTTGCGTTTATTGAGCTCAACGATATCAATACAGTCAACCTGGTGTTGATCTTGCTCGAAACCATTATCGTGAAGGCCATCCTGGTTCCACTTTTCATCAAGTATATCATTAAAAAAAACAACATAACCCGTGAAACGGAGCCATTCCTTCCCAACTTTGTTTCGTTGATTATAGTCACTACCATCATCGTCATCACCATTCTTTTATCGAATTCAATCTCGGATACACATCTCGAAAAGATTTCATTCATTGTTGCCTTGTCGACTTTGTTTACCGGCCTCTTTATTATTGGAACCCGAAAGAAAATCATCACACACGTCATGGGCTATCTGGTCATAGAAAATGGTGTGTTCATCTTATCACTGGCGGTAGGAAATGAAATGCCCCTGTTGGTCAACCTTGGCATCATGCTCGACATTTTCGCAAGCGTCCTGATTCTGGGCATTTTTGTGAATAAGATCGGTGACGTGTTGAAGGATGTTGACGTTGATCAGCTCAGAAACTTAAAAGATTAATCCATTACCTGATAAAAATATGATAGGAATATATTTAATTATTGCCGTTATTATCAGCCTGATATTGTTTTTTAACAGGAAAACCCAACTCAATAACATCCTGTTGATTGCATACGTGCTATTGCAATGTGTTTTTACAATCTATGAATACAATCATTTAAACGTTATCGAGCTCGTGTATTTTAAACCTGATGCTTTAGGAATACTGCTTTTGATAACGTTAACCATCGTTGGTATTCCTGCACTCTATCATAGTTACCTTTATATTAAAGGCCATGAGGGAAACCCCAGATCCAGGGGGATCTATTTTTCAGCAATGGTGATGTTGATCACAGCCATCGGGGCAGCTTATCTTTCGAACCATATTGCAGTGACCTGGATATTTGTTGAAATCACCACCCTCAGCGCTTCTGCATTGATCTATCATCACAGGAATGAACGTTCGCTGGAAGGAACCTGGAAATATGTTTTCATCTGTGCAATCAGCGTAACATTGATATTTATTGGTATCCTCTTCTTAAGTATGGCGATAAGGCAAGCCGGCTCTACAGACCTTACATTCGATAACCTCCTCTTGAAGGCACCGGTTCTCAATGTATTTTGGTTGAGGTTGTCATTCCTATTCATATTCACAGGCTTCACAGCTAAGCTTGGTTTGGTGCCGATGTACACTGCCGGGATTGATGCAAAAGACAAGGCCCCTGCACCTGCCGGAGCGTTGTTTGCAACCGTTTTGATGAACATGGGTTTTGTGGGGATCTATAGAATTTATGTTGTGATCTCACACACGACTATGTTTGCATGGGCTAATCATGTGATCATGATTGCCGCCTTTCTGACAGTTTTTGTGGCTACAGTTTACATGGTCAAAGTGAAAAACATTAAACGGATGCTTGCTTATTCCGGGATTGAACACATGGGGCTTGTGATGCTCGGACTGGCAGCAGGAGGCATCGGCTATTATGCTGCTATATTGCATATCATCCTACACGCTTTTGTTAAATCGAGTCTCTTCTTCCAGTTTTCGCAGGTTTACAGGGTCTATCAAAGTAAGAGTATCTATGATGTCGGGAACTATTTTAAATATAATCTCACAGGGGCAATGGTTGTCCTGATCGGATTTATCTGTGCAACGGCTATGCCTCCTTCAGGTATGTTTATCAGCGAGTTTATGATTTTCAGTGCCTTGTTTAAGGCGCATCAGATAGCCGTGCTTGTTCTGATCATGATTCTTTTAACAATGATAATCTGGGCGTTTGGCAAGAACATTTTCAAACTTCTTTTTACGCCAGCTGAAGATTTTGATGAATCACATGTACCAAAGATTAATCCGCTGCATTCTTTGTCCCAATTCGGTTTAATTGGTTTATCCGTTTATCTGGGACTCAATCCACCGGTACAATTTGTTAACCTTATCCAGGAAGCAATCAAAAATTTACCTCACTGACATGGACTATATCAACTTAAAAAACAACGGGAGTATCCCCCTCTCATCTATTCCTGAACTGGAATATGATAGGTTTTTGTCATCGAATGTATTTGAATTGATGACGGTAAAGCATACTCATTGTGTAAATTACTATGGTTTTCCGGATAATGGAAAGATAAGGCTCATTTGTTGCATTGCAAATGATGACACTCATTTGATTAATGTTTCCTCGACAACAGTTGTTCCGGGGAAACAGTACGCTTCATTCACTGCACAGAATCTCTCATTTGAAAGGTTTGAACGTGAAATACATGAAAATTTTGACATCGGCTATCATGATCATCCCTGGTTAAAACCGTTAAGGTATGCGCATAACAGGGTTGATAAAACCAAAACTATTGCCAACTATCCTTTTTACAGCATTGCCAGTGAAGAATTGCATGAAGTAGGGGTTGGTCCTATTCATGCAGGGATAATTGAACCGGGACATTTTCGATTCATCTGTAATGGGGAACAAATATTGCATCTCGAAATACAAATGGGTTATCAACACCGGGGAATTGAACAGTTGTTTTTGGAAAAGAAAAACCTCTCACAACGAGTCACCCTTGCAGAGTCTATCACAGGTGACACCGTTGTAGGTCATACGACAGCTTTTGTAAACTTATGGGAGAGCCTTTGTGGATATAAAGCTGAAACTGATTTGAAGTTTGAACGCACTCTGGCCCTTGAGCTTGAACGGATAGCTGTACACACCGGCGATTTAAGTGGCATGTGTACTGATATTGCGTATCAACTGGGCAGTTCTGTTTTTGGCAGGTTGAGAACACCCATCATCAACTATTTCCAGCAATGGTGTGGCAACAGGTTTTCAAAAAGTCTTATCAGGGTCGGGAGATCAAATTTTCCCTTTACTGAAGATCTGGCTGCAACATTAACAAAAGTATTTGATGCTTACGAACCCGATTTCAAAGAGATGTGCAAGGAGCTGTTTCGTATGCCAAGTGCATTGTCGAGGTTTGAAAAAACAGGGGTTGTAAGTGAGGAAGATGTGAGGAAAATTGGAACTGTTGGACTGTCAGCACGCATGAATGGGGTGAGCAGGGATATCCGGTTATCGCATCCACATGATTTGTATTCTGAAATTGATCACAAACCGATTGTTAAACATCATGGTGATGTTTACTCAAGGGCTCAGATGCGCAGACAGGAAATCAGTCAATCCATGGATTACATCCGGACAATGATGACTAATCTGCCCGAAATAAGCACAAACCGCCCTGAGTTACAATCGCCTGAAGCCAATACTTTTGCAATAACATTGGTCGAAGGATGGAGAGGTGAGATTTGTCATTGCGCGATAACGGATGGAATAGGAGAATTGAGACATTACAAGATTAAAGACCCTTCGTTTCATAACTGGCTGGCACTGGCTATTGCTGTCAGAAACAATGAGATTTCAGATTTCCCTATCTCGAATAAAAGCTTCGATCTTTCCTACTCGGGACATGATTTATAATTCTTAATGACTGCACTATGTTAAATAATTTGAAGATCCTTTATCATCAAGGAAAACAATATATCCCGGACGTCACGAAGGCCAATGTGCCCGGTGTTTTCAGGGGACGACCTGTTATTTCTAAAGAGCAGGTGGATGAAGATAAACTAAGAAGTCTATGTCCTACAGAAGCTATTACGGGTTCTCCAATCTCTATAGATATAGGGAAATGCACTTTTTGTGGTGAATGTTCATTTGCTTTCCCCGGCAAAATTCATTTCACGACGGATTATAAGATTGCAACTAACGACAGGAAGCGACTGATTATTCAACAGGGTGATGATTACCCATTTGAACTCAACCCTGATTTAATCAGAAATGAGATTTCTGAAATGTTTCATGGCTCACTTAAACTCAGGCAAGTATGTGCCGGGGGCGATAACAGTTGCGAGCTCGAATTAAATGCCTGCAGCAATGTGAATTTTGATATGGGACGTTTTGGAATAGAGTTCGTTGCTTCACCCCGTCATGCTGATGGTATTGTTATAACAGGCCCTATAACTGAAAATATGGCCGAATCATTGCAGATTTGTTATGATGCAACCCCTGATCCTAAAATCATTATCCTGGCCGGTGTTGATGCAATCAGTGGAGGGATCTTTGCAGGTAGTCCTGCCCTAAACAGACAGTTTCTTGAAAACCATAAAATAGATTTGTTTGTGCCAGGTAATCCGATACATCCTTTAACCTTTATCAATGGTATACTGGAATTAATCAGGGAAAGAAATGATTAAATAATTATTGCGTGACAATTTTAAAGATTGTTTTCGTTTGAGTCGTTACTTTATACCGGTCATCAATACGGTGTCCGACAACCCATACAATATCTTCGCCAGAAGTGACTACCCATGTATTTTGTTTATCCGGTAACGGAATTTTCAGATCGGTCAGGAAGTCGCTTAACTTTCGAAATCCATTCATACCCAATGGACGAAACTTGTCCCCGGTCTGCATTCTGCGCAGGGTTAACGGGAAAGTCAATTTATCTCTGTCCAGCCAGGCCATCAAAGGAGATGGATTAAAGGCGGTGAATTGGTAACGGTCCAAAATTTTAAATTCTATATAAAAAGGCACTTCCGGAATTACAGTATTTTCTTCTATCAATACTTCCAAACGCTCATGAAAACTTTCAGTCAAGGGTTCTATGATCAAAGATTCCCTGTCTTTTATTAAACGGTGAGTAACTGAAAGAAATACCTTACCGGATATATCGTTTAATACTGAAATAAGTTGAGAGACAGCCGTTTCATTGAATTCAAAAGGTTTTAAAAATTCAAAAAGATAGGTCTCTATTGGATTTAGGTGAAGAAGCTTTTCAATATTAATCAAGTACCGGTTCCCATTTACACTGACTATCAATTGCCTTTGCCGTTCAATTTCATTCAGAAAAACAGTTTCTGTATCAGCCAAACGTTCAAGGGTTTCTGAGAAAACAGGATAGAGAGCTGGTTGTAGTTCTTTTAATAAGGGGATCAGGTGATGCCGGATCCGGTTCCGCAAATATTTATCAGACCTGTTGCTTGAATCTTCACGAAATGCACATTCATGCTCTGTAGCAAAACCTTCAATATCTTCTCTTGGAAATGACAACAACGGACGGATGTAACCTTCATTATTTGGTTTCATGGCTCTTAATCCTGCAATACCCGTTCCCCGCAACAGATTAATAAAGAATGTTTCAGCCTGATCGTTAAGGTTGTGTGCAATGGCAACTTTGTTATAGAGATGATCCAGCGCAAGCTCTTTAAACCAAATGTATCTTAAATCACGTGCCGCCATTTGAATAGATATACCTTCATTCTCAGCATACTTCAGGGTATCGAATTTCTTCACATAAATCTTTACCTTCATTCGTTCGGCAAGGCTTCTAACAAACTGTTCATCACCATCTGATTCCTCCCCACGCAAAGAAAAGTTACAATGAGCAATATCAAATGGGATCCCACTTTGATGGAACAATTCGCACATCACGATGGAGTCTATGCCCCCACTTATTGCAAGTAACACCCTGTCGTGTACATCTATCAGCTTATGCCTGCTGATGAATTGAAGAAAACGTTCAAGCATAATACAAAGATAACTAAAACGGCGCCCTTCAGAGGCGCCGTTCGTATTGAATCTTTTATTTTATCTCCCAGGTTTCACCACTGTTCAAAAGATCATCAACACATCTTATTTGAGAAGTGGCTTTTGCAAGTGTGATCTGATCTTCAACCATGTCATCATAGGTTGGATACATGGCTGAACGGATAACACCAAATGCCATTGGGAAATGGGGTGGCGCCATCTTGGCCAGCATCAAATGGATGCCCGGATCATGACTGTACTGATCATGAATGAGTAGATCTTTTTCGGTGATACCATTCTTTCCGATTTCAACGACCTCAAGTAGTGTACCATTCAAACGGATCCCTTTCTTTCTGTCAGAACCAAAAATAAGTGGTTCACCATGTTTCAGGATAACCTGAAAATCATCGCGCATATCCTTAGCCGTCACTGCAGCATGAGTTTTATCTGCAAAGATCACACAGTTTTCAAGTATCTCTACTATTGAAGTACCGTCATGTTTTGCAGCTTCAAACATCACATCAACCATTAGTTTGGGATTGTTATCTGTTGCACGGGCAAAGAATGTTCCCTGAGCGCCAAGTACAAGTTCACCGGGATTAAAAGGATGCTCGATCGTCCCTTGTGGAGAGGACTTCGTGATAGTTCCCATTGGTGTAGTTGGTGAATATTGTCCTTTAGTAAGGCCGTAAATCTGGTTGTTAAAAAGCAGGATGTTTACGTCAATGTTTCGACGGATGATATGAATAAAATGGTTACCACCTATCGCCATTGAGTCACCATCACCGGTAGCCATCCAAACACTCAGACGGGGACTGGCAATTTTTACTCCGGAAGCAATCGCAGCAGCACGGCCATGGATGCCATGGATACCATAAGTATTGACATAATATGGAAAACGTGATGAGCATCCTATACCTGAAACCACCATGAAATTTTCTTTCCGATATCCTATTTTGGGGAAAACTTTTTCAATTGAACTCAGGATAGCATGTGAACCACAACCGGGACACCATTTTACCATCTGATCGCTTACAAAATCATCTTTGGTAAGCTCAACTGAAGTGCGTTCTATTGTGTTTTTGATCATTTTATTTCTCCTCCAGCAATTGGTTAAATTTTTCTGTCAGTTCAGATACCATAAACGGCAAACCCTGAACCTTATTGTATTGCTTATAATTGAAATCAGGATGAGTCATCCTTAGGTAATTTACAAACTGACCCATATTGAGTTCACAAACAATAATTTTCTTGAAACGACTTAGTACTTCCTGTGTATTCTTTGGTAAGGGCATGATGTATTTAAAGTGAGCATGTGCTACTTTCTTACCCTGTTTAACCATATCAGATACAGCAGTAAGCACAGTACCGTGTGTACCACCCCAACTTACAACCAGCAATTCAGCATTTGGATCTCCGGTAATAGTGAGTTCCGGAATAAAATCGGCAACCCTGTCAACCTTAGCCTGACGCAAATTCGTCATTAACTGATGGTTTGCAGGATCTGAAGAGACGTTTCCGGTTATATTTTCTTTCTCAAGACCACCTATCCGATGACGAAGACCATCTGTACCCGGTAACGCCCATTGACGGGCAAGTGTGATAGGATCACGTTTATAAGGTTGATAATCCGGATCATTGGCTTCAGCGATCGGAGGATTAATTGCAGGTAGATCATAAACTCTTGGAATCCGGAACAATTCTGATCCATTTCCCTGTTGACCATCTGTAAGTAAAATTACAGGGGTCATATGCTCCATTGCGATCTTGGATGCTTCATAGGCTGAATAGAAACAATCAACTGGTGAACCAGCGGCAATGACAACAACCGGACATTCTCCGTTGCGGCCAAACAGAGCCTGGTAAAGATCGCTTTGTTCACTCTTTGTAGGCAATCCTGTTGAGGGACCACCCCGTTGAACGTCGACGATTACAATTGGAAGTTCAGTCATTACAGCCAATCCAATGGCTTCACTTTTAAGCGAAAGTCCGGGACCGGAAGTAGATGTCAAAGCGAGAGAACCTGTATAGCTTGCACCTATTGCAGAACAAATTCCGGCTATCTCATCTTCAGCCTGGAAAACCTTAACACCAAGAGATTTGTGCTTAACAAGCTCCTGTAGGATATCGGTAGCAGGTGTAATAGGATAAGAACCAAGGAAAATGGGACGTCCAGAACGTTCAGATGCGGCCATAAAGCCCCATGCAGTTGCAATATTTCCTGTTATGTTACGATATCTTCCTTTTTTTATTTCTTCCGTAGCCTGAACCCTTAATGTTGGCAATGCTTCTACTGTATCGGCATAGCTATAACCAGCTTCCAGAACAACCTTATTGGCTGCAATAACCTGTGGTTTTTTCTTAAATTTCTGAGCAAGGATCGATTGAGTTACTTCTCCATTCCAACTGAACAGATGGCACACGATACCCAATGCAAACATGTTACGGCTTTTTTCCGCTGTTTTATTATCGGAAACAATCTTTACCAGGGCTTCCCGGGTCATTGAAGTTATCGGTGCCTTTATAAGATTATAGGCCGAAAGTGTAGTATCTTCAAGTGGGTTTTTAACATAACCGGCTTTAGTATAGTTGTCTTCTTCAAAGGTATCTGCATCAACAATAATTGTTGCACCTGTCTTTGCCCATTTCAGATTTGCTCTAAGCGATGCCGGATTCATTGCAACAAGTACATCACACAAATCACCGGATGTGTGAATCTTGGAATGACCGATATGTACCTGAAACCCAGATACACCTGCAATTGTATTATGCGGTGCACGGATTTCAGAAGGATAATCAGGATAGGTTGCCAGGTCGTTACCGGCAAGGGCTGCAGTATCAGAGAAAAGGGTACCCGTAAGTTGCATGCCGTCACCCGAGTCGCCGACAAACTTGATGACTACCTCATCCCGTTCTACAATGTTCTTACTTACCATAATTTAATTCGATTTATTATTACGCACAAAGGTACTTGAATTCTCGATTAATCAATAGCTAATTGTGGTTTTTTAACTACTGCTAATGGTTGATTTTGAATAGCAAATATAGCTTTTAAACAGCAATTATTTATGCAGAAAGAATTTAAAAGAGAGGTATTGTGATAAGTTTTCTTATTTATAAACTAAAAAAATTACTCCAATCTGAAGATTAAACACTGTATTGGGTTATCTTTGCAAAAAATATAACTCATATTATTAACAATAAAAAACCAGTAATCATGGCTTATTTAATATCAGATGATTGTACAGCTTGCGGTACTTGCATTGACGAATGTCCGGTAGATGCAATTTCAGAAGGCGACATCTATAAAATTGACTCAGATGTTTGTACTGATTGTGGCTCTTGTGCTGATGTATGCCCTGTTGAGGCAATTCATCCTGCATAATTTTTGCAATCCTGTAATAGAAAAAAGGCCTGGTTCTTTGAGAGCCAGGCCTTTTTTTGATAAATAAACAAGGATAGGTTTAGTAATACCCGGTTTTAGTTTGCTCTTTGTCCTAAATATTCAGCTACCCCTTCATGGGTTGCTTTCATTGCTTCATCACCCTTTTGCCAGTTAGCAGGACAAACTTCGCCATTCTCTTCAAAGAACTGTAAAGCATCTACCATACGTAAAGCCTCATCAATACTGCGCCCTAGTGGAAGATCATTAACTACCTGATGACGAACCACACCTTGTTTATCTATTAAAAATAAACCACGGAAGGCAACCGGTGCTCCTGTAAACGTTACGTTTCCATCATCATCATAGTCAGCACTTCCTGCCAATACATCATAGTTTTCCGAGATAGTTTTTGATAAATCAGAAACCAATGGAAACTTAACGCCTTTTATGCCTCCATTTTTACGTTCCGTATTTAACCATGCCCAATGTGAAAACTTTGAATCAACAGAGCACCCTACAATGGCCACATTGCGAATCTCAAATTCAGTCAGTTTTTCCTGAAATGCTATTAATTCAGTGGGACACACAAATGTGAAATCCAATGGGTAAAAAAAGAATATTACTTCTTTCTTCCCAATGTATTGTTTAAGAGAAAAATTCTCAACAAAATCACCACCATTAATTACAGCATCCGCTTCAAAATGAGGTGCCTTTTTTCCTACTAATACAGACATATTCTTTTGTTTTTGATTATTTTAATTATTAAAACCCTCATTAAACAAAAAAAATGATAGAAAGTTGCGTGTTTATTTAATTTTTCCAGAAAGTTATTACCCTTTTTCAATTAAGTTGTTTTAGTTCAATAGGGTCAATCTTTATCTGTTCGTTTCTTGTAAAATCATAGAGTGTCAGTTTACGAATTTCATAGAAGTAGCTCCAGAATGTTTGCAAAACATTAAAATAACCCCTGCGGGCATTGTCCTTTTCATTTTGAGCAATATTCAAATCAGTAATACCAATCTTCCCTATCATATAACGTTGTTTGGTCACCTGATAACGTTTATCGGCTACGGTATCGCTCTTTGCCGCAATCCGGACCTGGCTCTGTTGAATATTAAACTGCATGACTTTTAAATACACACCTTGTTTAAAGTCAATCTGTTCCTGTTCAACTGAAGATTGTTCCAAAGCCTGGTTTGATTCGGCAACTTTAACACGACCCCGTCCCAAACCCCAATCAAGAATGGGTACCTGTAAACCTATTGAAAACTGTTGTAAATCACTGGGAGAACGATAAGCCCCTGCTAAATCAGCTGCACTTTGAGTAGTCCCATAAAGTGCAACCAGGTTAGCAGAAAAACCACGATTGGCCTTTGCCCTCAAAACGCTATTCTGAGCTTCCAACAACCTTCGTTGATATGAAATTGATGCAGACCGATTTTCCAGAGCCTGTTCAATCGCTTTATCCGATTCAATATGTAATCCCGTTGTTTGTGTGGGAGCTATAAGTTCAACAGAAATATCATTTTGTAAACGCAGATAGGATTTAAGGTTAAATATCTTGTTCTCCAGGTCAAGTTTCATATTTTCAACCTGGCTCTGAGCTGATAGCAGTTGTAATTCCAGCTGCAACAAGTCATTTTCTGCGATCGTTCCAATATTAAACCTCCCTTTTGCAATCTTGTACAAGGTATCATTATTCGCAAGATTGGTCATTTGCATTTTCATGCTGATCTGGGTCGAAAGCAGATCAAAGAACATGCTGATTGCAGTCAGAGAAATTTGTTCACGATCTTCAATCAGCTTACGTTCGGCTTCCTGATAACGAAGGGGTTCGATCTTACGTTGCCATTTAAACTCGTTGTATTTAAATAAAGGTTGACGGATTCCAACAGTTATAGGGTTCGTCGCATAGTCAGTGATCGTAGGGTTCTTGATAAAGTCAAGACGCTGAAGGTTTGAAGTCATAAAAACCTGCCCCCCTGTAAAAGCGAGATTTTGAGTAACCGATAAACCTAATGTTGCAGAAGATTGCTGTCGATCGATAAATTTAATCGTCCCATCTTCTTGCGTAACCTGATCAATACTTCGTGAATAACTGGGCAATGTTGCACTTAATGACACACCGGGCATAAATCCTGCTTTAAAAGTACGAAATTGCCAATAGCTTCCAAGAAATCGGTTTTTTGCCTGCAAGGCATCCGGAGATTGTTTTTGTGCTATATCTATAACCTCGTTAAGTGTTAATCTCATGGTCTGTTGCTGAGCCATTGAAACACCTGAAACAAAGAACATCACCAAACAAGGAACTAAATATTTTATTTTCATAGTAGGAGAAAGCGTTTTATTCATATCGAAGTGAGGATACGGGGTCTTGCATTGCAGCCCGTCGTGCCGGCATATAACCAAAGATGATACCGATGGAAGCTGATACACCAAACGATATGACAATTGATGATAATGACACAATAGTTTGTATTCCTGTAAATTGAGTAATTATTTTCGCGATCACTACTCCAAGAAGTATTCCAATTAAACCACCAATCACGCTTATAATCACTGCTTCAGAGATAAACTGCATAATAATATCGGTACGGCGTGCACCTATTGCCATCCTGATTCCGATTTCTTTCGTGCGTTCCATTACCGAAGCCAACATAATGTTCATGATGCCTATACCGCCGACAATAAGAGATATTCCTGCAATGGCACCAAGCACGATATTAAAAATATCTTTGGTCCGTTGTTCTTGTTTGAGTAATAATTCAGGCACCTTGATATCAATATCTTCATTGTTTCCGTGCCGACGTTTCAGCATCTGGGTCAGAATTTCGTTGGTTGGACCCAATTGTGAACTTTCTCTTACCTGAACAACGAGTTTATCGATTTGATCAATACTATTTGCTCCACCTGAACTAGGCGTAAAATTCATATTCAGTATCAGTTGTGCCGCACGACTACCGGTGACTCTAAAACCTCCTCCTCCCCTGACGCTGCCTACATCCGTAAACGAACGATCCAGAAAACGCAGTAAGATTGCCTTCAAGGGAACGAAAACTGTTTTCTCTGTATCGGTAATCCCTAATTTACTCTTTTGGGTTGAATGAATTATCTGTTGTTGGATCACACCTATAATCTTAAACCAGACTCCTCCGCACCGGATGAAACTTCCAACGGCATTCCCTTTATTGAAGAACCTCGATTCAATTGCAGGGCCAATGATACAGACCGGGCTCCCTTTTTCTATTTCAACATCATTAAACATGCCACCCTTCGAGATGACAATATTAAATACTTTAAAGTACTCATTTGTAACCCCGGTAATGCTCCCCTCACCCTTTACACCATGTTGTACAAAGTCAACATTATAGGTGATTTCAGGACTAACGCGTAATACGGTCGGAATAATTGATTTAATGCTCTCGGCGTCTTTTAAAGTGAGACCGGGTGAAAAAGTTGAACCTCCTTTATCTTTTTCAGTGGAGGCAGCCTTGTTTGCCGTAGCGGCTTGAGCAGCAGCAGTAGTGGCAGCATCATCCTGCGTTGGATTTGCTTCTCTGGGCATGATAATAATATTGTTCACCCCCACCATTTTTATCTGATCAAGAATTTCCTGCCGCGCGCCATTTCCAATTGCCAGCATAGAAATTACAGCTGCAACGCCGAAAATGATACCCAATGCAGTCAAAAAAGAACGTACACGATTAACCAGGAAAGCATCTAAAGCATTATTGAGATTATACAAAAATCTTTGTGTCTCCATAACTTATTGTTCTGTTTTAGATAAGCGTACGAGCTTCCATTCCTCAGCCTTTTCGGGTGGGTTCAGGTAAACTTTATCGGTATCAAATAATCCATCAAGTACAATAATCTCATTATCATTGCTTTCTCCAAGCTTAACCTCCTGCCGGGTCTTGTTACCCCTGAAAACATAGGCAACACCATTCAAAGTATGAACTCCTTCTATTGGAATAGACCGAACATTCTTTTTGGTCCAGGTCGTGATCAGATTCTGAGTTGTCATTGCCGGACGGAGTAATGAATCGACAGAGGTCGCTTTGATGATTACTTCAAAGACTTTAGCGTTCGAATTACGCATTCGTTCTCCAACATTCGCAACACTCTGTACGAGTCCGCCAAAACGTTTTTCAGGAAAAGCATCAACACGGATTTCAACCTTCTGCCCGACTTTTATTTTACTAACATCAATCTCATTCACATAGGTCTTTGAAATCATCTGAGTCAATTCAGGCATTTCAGCTACCACATTGTCCCAACCACTCATCGTCGCGCCAATCCCTTGTTTCGAGCCATCCCAATTGCGTTTCTGTACCACCATGCCATCCTGTGGTGCCTTGACCACAAATGCATCAACCAGGTTGGTCATTTTATCATAACGCGTCTTACTGACATTATATGCCCTTTGAATGTCTCCCATATTGGCATTAGATTTTGCCAGTTTCAGCTTAAAATTTCGAACGGCCTGTTCATAGGTACGCATTGATCGCTCAAGCTCAATTTTGGCCTGCCTTTGAGATGCAGGCGGCTCATAAATCGATTGATCGACCGTAATCTGTTTACCTTCAACATCAAATTTTAGATTGATCAGATCCTCCCTTGCACCACGCATTGTTAATGCAGTATCCAGACGAGTTGTGATGAGCTGTGACTCATATTTTTCCAGATCAAGTTCAATATCTTTAATTCGGTTGGTTATATCAGTTTTATCAAGCGTAGCGACGTAATCTCCTTTTTTAACAACGCTTCCATCAAGAATAATATCACTGATTTTAATATCGAAGATTCTGAATTCACGTAAACCTTCGGGTCCTTTAATCGGCACCGATTTCTGTGCTACAAGTTCTCCGGTAGTCGCAACATTTACAATAAAATCACCTTTTTTAACCTGCACTATAATCTCGCCGGTGTCCTTTTTACTTCTGGTGGCGAAAAATATTATAGCGATAATGATTGCCAATAGAACTGATCCGGCAATTATTTTTTTCTTCATAGTTTGTATAGCGTAAGGGTTAGTTAATACACGACCAAATTACTAAATATTTATAAATAAATGGTCGTATTTTAGTCTTGAGGTTAAAAATGGATTGATTTAGAATCATTAAACCATTAAATAAGAAAACTTTCAAAAAAAACCGATCAAAGATTTGATTCTCTGATCGGCCTTCCATAAATTATTTTGTGTTCTCTGAATCAGGTCAATATTAAAACCATTTTTTATAAAAATCACATCCCTTGTATGCGTCGTTGACTTTTATGTAAGTGGTTTTGACTTTCTCCTTGGCCCACTTATCCATTGCTTCATTTTTCTTCGTCATTAAACCCATATTTTGAAATATGTCATAATCCGTATTTAAACTGGCAACATGTGGTGTACTCTTTGTTTTAACGGTGATAATCTGATAAGCTTTGCGTTTATCTTCAGTATCCATTGGGATTGGACGTGAAGCCTCACCAATCTTTAATTTATTTATAATAGCAAGCAAGGTTGGATCAAGATCACCCGTTGTAAATTTAGTATTCAACGAATTTGGATTGATCATTAAACCACCATTAACTGCAGATAGATCAGTAGAAAATTTACGGGCAGCAACATCAAATTTGATAGAATCTTTATTGATGAGTGTTGAAATGCTGTCAAGTTTCCTGGCAGCCTTGTCAAGCTCTACCGGAGATACCTTAGGCGTAATCAAAATATGACGCACATTTAACTTATCCCCTCTGTGTTCGATGAGCTGGATGATATGATACCCGTAAGATGTTTTGATGATTTCACTGATATCCCCTTTCTTCTTCAATGAGAAAGCAGCTGCTTCAAATTCGGGTTGCATGGTTCCACGGATAAATAATCCAAGTTCACCACCTTTAACTGAAGACCCAGGATCTTCGGAATAACTAATTGCCATTGAAACGAAACTTGATTCACCTGAAATAATCCTGTCTCTCAATCCTTTTATTTTATTTCGTGCATCTTTTAATTCATCGGGATTAATGGCAGGTTCTACAACGATGTGTGCAATCTCATAGATAATCCCAACTTTGGGGAGACTATCTTTGGGGATATTATTATAGAATTGTTTTACTTCAGAAGGAGTAATTTTAACATTTTCTACTACTTTATCCTTAGCCTTTTCTGCCATTAAACCTTCTTTCTCAGAAGTTCGTATATCAACTTTAAATTGAGCTATGGGCTTGTGATATATTAGTTCCAGTTTTTCAACCGAACCTGCCTGACTGATCAGATAAGCCAGTTTCTTGTCAATTCTCTGATCAATTTCCGAATCATCAACAGTTAGAGAATCAAGTTCTGCTTTGTTGATCAACATTTTTTGCATGATCAGATTTCCAAGCATCTGACACCGGTCGGTCATACTTGTATTCTTCGCAGCATCAGGATAATCAGGATCTACCAAATCGGATTCAAGAATCGGACGTGTTGCAACAACAGCAACTATCTGGTCGATGAGCTTCTTCACCGGTGGTTGAGTCTGACGGAGTGAATCAGGCTGGGTCTGAGCGAGGGCTGCATTAGCTGTCAGCAGCAGACCAAAAATAGCTATGAGTAGTTTCTTCATTCGAGATAATAAGATTTGTCAAATATTAAATTTCAATTACTTCCCTTTCTTTGATTTTACCGGTGCAAGAATTTCAAAATCCTTGTCCTTGGTTGCTTTATCAAAGAGATCTTTTTCCAGTTTATCCAGCACCCATAGTCTGCGTTTATTCAGCAGCAGACTTCGAATGTTTTCCTTTTCAAAAGCAAGAGGTGAAACACCTTCCCGATTTTGAATTTTTGTAAAACGCACCAGATAAATATTAGTTGAATCACGAAGTTCAGTAAATGTATGTGTCTTAAGATAACTTTCAGGATTATCGGTTTTTATTGGTACATGTGCTGTTAAGTCATTAAAAGAAATCCACGCAGTATCCGATACATCGTAATTAATGGCTTTACCGGAACAAGCTTCTTCAAGTTTGCTGATGCTGCCTTTGTTAAAGAGTTTGCTTATTTTACTAAGATTAGCTTTTGAAAAGGAAGCAGGAAATTGCGCCCATACAACTTTACAAATGTTATCTCTTAGTTTAAAATTATCCTTGTTTTCGTTGTAAAAATTTTGAATATCCACTTCAGGAATAACCGTATCAAATTTTTGTTTAATATATTCCGTTTCAAATTTGTAAATAATTAAAGACCTCCTGTAGGCTTCAAGCTCATTGGTGAAATCCTTTTGCTCATCCGGTAGATTTGTTTCTGCATGATGAACCAATAATTCCTGCCTAATCCAGTTATTGATATAATTTTTTACGACTTCAACGCTATCCTGAGAACTGGTACCGGGCGATACGACACCCTTCAGATCAGATGAATAAAGATATTTTTCAAAAACTCTGGCAACGGGCAATCCTGTCGGTTCGCTTTTTTTAAAATAGCGACACCCGGCAAGTCCAAACATTATCAACCCGATTATCAGAATCTGCTTCACTTTAAATCTTTTTCAATTTGTTCAAATACATTATTATTCACCGTACAAGTGTATTTTTTCCTCAATCCACTCATCCATGACTTCTCCAGATAATTCTGATAATCAGAAACAACGATCCCACGAATATCTTTCAAAGGTTTAGGCATAGGTGGCAACACATTGTGTACCAGAACAAACATAGTCGTTCCGTCCGTGTCCACATTTTTGCTTAAGCCTTCTTTCCAGTCGATAAGATCAATAACCGGGCTTTCGCCACGAAGATACATGTGATGTTCGACTGTTACAACTTTGTTTGTATCAGAATTATAACTTTTTAAGATTTCTTCTTCAGAAATGCCTTTTAGGATCATCGCTCTTACCTTTTCAATACGTGTGGAATTGAAAACCGTATAGACTGAAGCATCCAATCTTGTATCCAACAAATAATTATTTCTGTTCTGTTCATAAAATGACCGAAGGCCGGTTGTATCAGTTTCTGCCTTGGTCCATACATTCAAATCGGTTAAAGCATAAACCAGTAAACCATCATGATATTCCTTCACCAGGTCTTTAAATTCAGGGTATTTAGTTTCCAGATGTTGATCTTCATAATCAAGCAGTTCTTTGTTAACAAATGAATTAAAGCGCACAGTCGTGTATTGCTTCTTATCCATCTTGTTTCTTGGTATTTGATTTGCGGCGATATAATTTGCAAAATCAAGTTGGGTGTATGAACGACCGTCAAAAGAACACAGGGATTTTGACAACTTATTGGGTGCAGCTATTTTCCATTTTCCCAGAAACACAGAATCTGTCAGTACAGCGTTTACTTTATCAAGCGCTTTCAAATCTGCCTTGTAATGATATTTTTTCTTCAGCTTTTCAACAAAAGACTGGTTCAAAGCCTCTAGTCGGTCACCCCGTGTTATTTTCTGACGCAACACTTCTTTTGTGTCATTGTAGCTACCAATAGGTTTGCGTTCAATCACTTTTAAAATATGCCAACCAAAAGAAGACACGAAAGGCTGGCTGTATTGACCAGGTTTCAGCCCATTAACTGCATCAATAATTTCGGGAACCATCCGGTTTGAACCAAACCAAGGCAATAATCCTCCTTTTGAAGCAGTAACCCGATCGTCTGAAAAGTTACGTGCCAGCAAGGCAAAATCTTCGCCTTTTTTTATTTTTAAGAATATTGAATCAACTTTCTTTTTAACTGCCATTGAATCAGCAGAACTTGGTGTATTGTCAAAACTGAAAAGGATATGTGCAGCCAGTACTTCACCGATTGCGGGTTTTATAGCATTCACCTTAACAAGATGATAGCCAAAATCAGTTCTGACCGGCATAGAAACTTTCTCGATTTCGGTGGTGTAAGCAGCTGTTTCAAAAGGATAAACCATATCAAAAACGGTGAAAAATCCCAAATCACCCTTATTCCCGGGCACATTCTTTAAACCATCTTTCTGATCACGAGCACTGATGTCATCCGAAACCTCGGCAGCTACTTTCCCAAAGTCTTCTCCATTCAAAATACGTTGTCGGATAGACAAAATCTTGTTGTAAGCAATCAACGTATCGTCAGGCGAAGTATTGATATCAAGCTTAACCAGAATATGGCTTGCCCGAATATCTTTGAGTTTTCTTTGATAGGCTTCCTGAGTAAGAAAATTACTCATTTCTTCATCAGTCATATAGGGTTGAGCCAATTGACTCCGGTAATACTGATATTCGTTTTTAAACGCCATGGCCGTATCAATCTTAAGATCAGTAGCCTGACGGATTTTAAATTTATAATTGATAAATAGCCCAAGGTATTCGTCGAACGCTTTCTTGTCAAGAACAGTTCCCTTGATATTATTTTTCCGGTAAAGCGACATGACTTCTGAGACCGTAATTTTATCTCCCCCGATGATCAACAATACAGAATCTTCTTTAGTTTGAGCAAATGAATCAAATGACACCAGCACAAACCCTATTAGTAAAAGATAGGTATATAATGTTAATGTCTTTGTATACTTGGATTGCGTCATCATTATCTGCTATAATTCGGTGCTTCTGATGTTATTGTAACATCATGGGGGTGACTTTCCTGAATACCTGCATTGGTGATTTTTAAGAATTTAGCTTTTTGCAGATCCTCTATATTGGTAGAACCGGTGTAACCCATTCCTGCTTTAAGTCCACCAACCATCTGAAGAACGACCTCCGAAAGTGATCCTTTATAAGGAACACGACCAACAATACCTTCAGGAACCAGTTTTTTGATATCGTCTTCAGCATCCTGAAAATACCGGTCTTTTGATCCCTTTTGCATGGCCTCAATCGAACCCATACCACGATATGTCTTGAATTTACGTCCTTCAAAAATGATTGCTTCTCCCGGTGATTCATCAACCCCTGCAAACAGCGATCCAAGCATTACAGAATTGGCACCTGCTGCTAAAGCCTTAACAATATCTCCGGTATAACGAATCCCACCATCTGCAATGACCGGGATACCACTTCCTTTTAAAGCCTGGGCCACGTCAAAAACAGCTGTAAGTTGAGGAACCCCGACACCGGCAATGACACGTGTTGTACAGATTGACCCAGGGCCAATTCCAACTTTTACAGCATCAGCGCCTGCTTCTTTCAAAGCAAGTGCGGCTTCAGGTGTTGCTATATTTCCTATAACCAAATCCACATTAGGATAGGCTGTTTTAATTTTTTTAGCCATCTCAAGAACATACACCGAATGACCATGAGCTGTATCAATACTTATTGCATCAACACCAGCTGCTACCAAAGCAGCAACCCTGTCCATTGTATCCTGGGTGACTCCGACCGCTGCAGCCACACGAAGACGTCCAAAACTGTCTTTGCAAGCATTAGGTCGTGCTTTGATTTTAATGATGTCTTTATAGGTGATCAGTCCGATCAGTTTATTGTTTTTATCGACTACCGGAAGCTTTTCGATCTTGTATTTCTGCAGGACTACTTCAGCCTCATCGAAGGTTGTAAACTCTGCAACTGTAATCAGATTATTCTTGGTCATGACTTCTGTGACCGGTTTACGCAACTCTCGTTCAAAACGAAGGTCACGATTTGTAACAATCCCTACAAGTTCTCTTTTAGCATTGACAACTGGGATCCCACCGATTTTATATTCGCGCATAATCTCCAGAGCATCTTCAACAAATGCATGTTCATTAAGCGTTATAGGATCGAGTATCATGCCATTTTCGGCTCTTTTCACTTTCCTCACTTCATTGGCTTGCTCCGCGATCGACATGTTTTTATGTACAACCCCTATGCCACCTTCCTGAGCCATAGCTATAGCCATGGTTGCATCGGTAACCGTGTCCATTGCTGCAGATACGATAGGGATGTTCAATTTTATATTGCGCGAAAACAGTGTGGTGGTATCAACCTGACGTGGAAGCACTTCCGAATATGACGGAACGAGCAAAACATCGTCGTAAGTCAGGCCTTCTCCTAGGAATTTTTCTGAATAATCCGACATATGATTTCCTGAATATTTAACTGCAAAGTTATGAAAAAATGGGTTGCATATTTCAGTTAAATACAATCCATTTATTTACCAACTTTTAGCTTGTAAAGCGAATCAATATTGAGATAGCGATTGGCCAATCCCATAATCTCTTCAGGAGTGATTGTCTGTATGGTTTCCAACATTTTAAAATAATGATCTATACCCAGACCGTGTTCATAGATGTCCCTAAAACGATCAGCCAGCGAAAAAGGACCATCAACAGCCCTGAGGAAAGTCCCACCCAGATAATTCCGCACCAGATTCAATTCAGAATCACTGACCGGCACCCTCTGCAAAAGCTCAATCTCCTTAAATATCTCGTTCATAGCTTGATCGGCAACATCTGTCCCGACCTCGCTGGAGATATAAAAATATCCGGAATGCTTTAACGAGACAAGTCCCGACCCGATACCATAAGTCAATCCCTTGTCCTCACGAATATTTGTCATGAGCCGGGAACCAAAATAGCCTCCCAATATAGTATTCAACACATGCAGACCCGGGAAATCAGGATGTGTTCTGTTGAAGAGCACCTTTCCTATCCGCAGGGCGGCCTGCAGGGCATCGTGCTTTTCAATATGATGCGTCAACCCCTCTGCAGATCGAACATCATAAGACGTGCCATCTGTTATGACAGGTCCGTTCCAGTCGTCTCCTCCAAAATGCTGATTCAATAAATCAATCATTGAATCTTCAAATTTTCCTGCAACAATGATGTAGCAATTCGATGAACGATAATACTGTTGATGAAAAGCAACAATATCATCACGCTGAACACTGATTACCTCTTCAGGACTAGCCCAGCGACCATAGGGATGGTCCTTACCGAATAATATTTCACCAAAGTGGATACGTCCCAGATAATCAACCTTCTCCATTTGCACCAACAAACCCTGCTGCTTTTTCCGCAAATAAATATCGACTTCATTCTGATCAAAAAGAGGGCATTTTATGATTTCTTTCATCACTTTCAGTGTGGCCGGGAGATGTTTATTCAGCGTGTACAATGCCTGGAAAGCAAAATCTTTTTCTGTTGTTGCCTCATGATAGGCGCCATAATAGTCCAGTTCATCAGCAATCTGGCGAGCAGTCATATTTTGAGTGCCCTCTTTCATCAGATTGTTAGCAGACATGGCCACAGATGACTTTTCCTGGTACCAGCTTCCGGCATTGAATACAAATTCCACATGCACCAATTCCTGGACTCCGGCATTTATTACATAGACTTTTATGCCATTATCCAGCGTAAATGTCTGTGGTGTAATCAACTCCACGACTTTACGATCGGGAGCAATTTCAAATATATCGGGCTTCTGTTTTCTATTTATGATTAACATAATGTCTTGATCAGCTTATTAATGAATATGTTCGAAACAGGTTTAACGGTTAAACTTATTTCTTCGAATGATAATAAAGGGTCGAACAGTTTTCGGGTTTTAAAATCTCCTGGGCTGAATTGCGAATCTGTTCAGGCGTCACGGCCCTATATCTCAGGATATCATTATTCACCAGGTTGATATCTCCAAGATGTTCGGCATAAGCCAGATTGAGTGCACGTTCCTGAATCCGCATCTCGGTAAAAGCAACCAGTGACTCAACTTTATTTTTAACCTTCTGCAGTTCATTTTCGCTTACCAGATCGACCTTCATCTTGTCCAACTGTTCCAGGATAGCAGCTTCGGCCACCTCCATCTTTACATACTGGATCAGCTTTCCGGTCACTACAAACAGGCCACCATCTTCATCCCCGGTAAGAAAAGCATTTATTTCACTGAATAATTGTTGTTCTTTTACCAGCGATTGATATAAACGTGACGAATTGCCATTTGAAAGCACATCACTCATCAGGTCGACAACCGGATAATCGTCATCCATTTTTCTGCACATATGGTAAGCCTTGTACAAGCTGTCAAGTGGAACATCACGTTCTACAATCAGACTCCGAGCTTCAATTTGTTGAGGCTCAATAGGTAAATTTCTCTTTAATTCTACACCTGCAGGAATAGGTCCAAACCACTTCTCGGCCATCATCTTTACTTCTTCAACTGTTGTATTGCCTGCAAGGACCAATATTGCATTGTTGGGATTGTAGAAACGTGCATAAAAATCTTTCACATCTTCCATGGTCGCATTCTGGATGGGCTCAATGCTTTTACCAATAGTTGACCACTGATAAGGATGAACTTTGTAAGCCAACGGGCGCAATAACAGCCAGATATCTCCAAAGGGCTTGTTCAGATAATTTTGTTTAAACTCCTCTACCACAACATTGCGTTGTACTTCAAGGCTTTTCTTTGAAAATGCCAGATCCAACATCCGATCCGATTCAAGCCAGAATGCAGTTTCCAGATTTTGCCGTGGAACGGTCAAATAAAAGTCAGTGACATCATTGTTGGTAAACGCGTTGTTTTCACCTCCCACCCTTTCTAGGGGCTCATCATACTTCTTTATATTGACCGAACCTCCAAACATCAGATGTTCAAAAAGATGAGCAAATCCTGTTTTCCCGGGATCCTCATCGCGGGAACCGACATTGTACAATATATTCATCGAAACCAAAGGGGTCGTTGCATCCTTGTGCACAATCACCCTCAGCCCGTTAGTTAACGTAAACCGTTCAAATTCAATCATAATAAATTATTAAAGCATCTTTCCTCAATCTGAAACAAACAGATGCTGATATATAAATGTTTATAACACTACAAAGTTATGTGTTTTCACCACCTAATAAATTAACAATATTGAAAACAAAGTAATATTCTTTTAAAAATTCTTAGAAACTGTTTAAAAATATGTATTTATTGCATTTTTTGGCCCATAAGACTAGAAGACAAAACATTATGAACATTATGGTTCCATTCCCCGTAGGGGATCAATATCAATAGAAAACGTGACCCTCCCCCCTCTTTTGCCCGGGGGGAGGTGGGTTTTGTTGACTTTATTAAAAACCAGGCTAAAACAGGAGTATAATTTAATCCGGTTTAGTTTTTTTTCTACTTTTATTGATATTTTGTTATTCTAAATGTGTAGAGCTATGACGACTAAACTAATCCTGTTATTCTTCCTGTTGGTTATGATGATGCAATGTGTACATGCGCAAACAGCGACTGCTCCAATTTCGAACGATACAACCTATACCCTTTCAGGTGATACGTTATTCACCAACCAAAACTTCAAGATATCTATCGGGCAGAAATTAACCCTGGGTAAGGGTTCCGGGGCAAACGGATGGTACAATACATTTTCGTTCAAGAGCGCATGGAATCTGCCCACCATGCTTTTGTACAAAATGGAAATCAAGAATAATTACGACTATCAACAGGATCCTTCGCTATGGGAAAAAGACCAGTTGAAAATATATCTTCATGCTGGTGATTCGCTTTGGGTCAATAAAATCCAGAAATATGGGAACAAACGACACGGCTATTGGTATGTTCTTTTCCTAAGGCCTTCAAAAGGTTTTCTACGGGTTGACTTCAAATGTTATATAGCTGATGCGATTCGAAAAGGGGAAATTGTGGTGACGGACTAAGGCGCATCAATATATTCACTCAAAAGCGTGGTCACTGCGTGGGAGAAATGGAGTCAGTCACCATTTATTTAAAATTGTGCCCGACCCATTTCTCATCAAACAATTGATACGTTCCAATAAGTGTATTAAATATACACTTTTAGGAACCTAAAATGTATTAAATATAACACTTTATGGAACGTAAGATTCAAAGTAAGTAAATCAGTCCCACTTTATGCTGTTTTTTATATCTGATAAATAATTCGCTAAATTTGTTTTAAAGTCATCAGATGAAACATATAGCGCTATTCCTGCTCATTTCTTTTTTAGCCATATCCTCCTGCAACAGCCAGTCTGTCAGGAAACTCATTAAAAGAGGCATAGAAAAGACCACTTCGAAAGATTACAAAGGCGCCCTCATTGAGTTTGATAAAGCAATCAGTAAGGATTCGAATTCAGTAACAGCACACCTGAAAAGGGGTTGGGCAAAGACCCTCTTACTTGATCCTAAAGGTGCAATGGATGATTTTAACAGGGCACTTAAAATTAAACCCGATAATTAGGAAGCCTATAAACTTAAGGCGATTACGAAATTTGCAACAGGGGATGCGAAAGGTGCATTGGCAGATTGTGATAAAGTCATAGAATTGGATCCCAAACCGTTTGAGACCTATACTAACCGTGGGTTGGTAAAATGGATGTCGAATGATCACCTGGCGCCCTCGAGGATTATAATAACGCCATCAGGATCAATCCAAAATTTGCCAAAGCATATTTCTACCGGGGAGTTTTAAAAAGGGACACACCCGATCTGAAAGGCGCTTTAGCTGATTTCACAAAAGTGAATAAACTTGATCCTTCAAATGAATTGGCCTGGTTGGATAGTGGTGATATGAATTCTGCATTGGGGGATAACCGGCATGCAATAGTGGCTTACAGTAAATTGATTAAGAGGACTCCCAAAAATTACTGGGCTTACCAGAATAGGGGGATTTCACGAAAGGAAATGGGTGACTACAAGGGCGCTATTGAGGATTTCAATATTATGATCGATAAATATCCGGACTCTGTTGTAGCCTATTACATGAGAGGTCTTGCTAGAATGAAATCAGGGGATAAGGAGTCTGCCTGTGACGATCTGAACAGGGCACTAAATTTGGGTTACCAGGAAGCAGAGGTTGCGATCAAAGAGAATTGTAAATAATTTAAAGGGGGAGAGAGGCCATTAATACTACTGACCCCAATGTCGTTTAGTTAAGAGAATTTCATAATCGTTTGTAATTCATCGAGTAATTTCGTTTAAGAATTTTATTCCGAGGCACACTCCTCCCTGGACGTATGATTTCTCTTGTTTTTTGTACAATCTGGTCAAAGGCTTCAAGTGCCTTATCAAATTGTTTTCTGATCATTACTGCCATCAGAATCTCTTGAGTCATTGATAATGCATTGGTACGATTAATTTTCTGATCAAATTTCCTGTTCTCATCAGCACTGTATTCTTCAATCACTTTATCTTCAATAGGGTGCGCGTACGCTGCACACAAAGTCATTAAAAACACTTTAGCATGAAAATCCTGTTTCACAGCTTGGGCAGTCTTGCCTGAAAAATCCTCCAGATCAATTCTACTTTTAAAAAGTTTATATGTTTCCTCCGCATTCCATCGATAATGGTAAAGAGAATCAAATTCTTTGTGCAAATATTTTTCGGTATCTGTTAGCGAAGTACATAAAATCTCTTTCTCTCCAGTGCTTAATACTATCTTAATCAAGCGACAAGTGATTGTAGCATCATACATATGGGGGTACTCTGCCAATTTATTATGATCTTTCTTGGGTAGATTGAATGTTACGATTCGTTCAATCTCATCACTCTCTGTAAACTCTTTTACTTTGAGCCACCAATTTTCTTTTAATCGTACACAAAATTCTATACCCTTAGCTTTTAACAAGAAAAGTAACCAGAAACAGGGGTACCCCCTGTCTAGTAACAATAAATCACCTTTTTCTACTTTATCCAGATGCTTGGTGAGCAAATGCAACTCACTGCTGGAATAGGGTGCGATTTCAGCATCTATGGAGATATGGTTTAATACATCGTACAGTATTGATGCTAAAGCAAATGACCTTTTGATATCTTTCTTAGGACTCAATTCCCGCTGCCCAAACTCTTGAATTACACTGGGGTGGTTGGGTAAAACTAAATGAGTGCCATCAACTGCAAGGGTTCGCATGCCATGCCAGCCATAAAATTCAGTTCCCTGATAAAAGGAGTTGACTGCTACTTCATTCAACCGTTTGAACGCCCATGGATTTAGTTTTGCTCTAGCCTGTGTAAATGCGCCCTTGGTAACTTCCCTGATCTTAAAATCACTCTTTGAAAGTGCCTTGAAGAAACTGTCCAATTCTCGCTGTATGGAACTTTTAAAGTTAATGATCATCACGAGTAAGTTTTTGAATGTCAGTTTTCTATCCCTTGAAAATACCCCACACGGGCCATCTTTTGAATGGCCTCTAAACTCTTGGTTTTCAATTTCATATACTATGTTTTCAGATAGAACTTCACGATAATCCGCTTTTGAGTTTGTACTTGGGTTACCCCTTATATACCCTATAAAGATAATCAACTATACAGAATATTCCAACTATTCAAAGAACTAAATTTGCAATATTCTCAATAAAATTAAGCCTTTCAGCTGATTTCCTTAACTAAACGACATTGCTACTGACCCCATTAACACCCTTTTTTGTTAGCAGTAGTTTAGATTGCAAACACAGGAACTAACGGGCAAAAAGGGAAAAGGATAGATGCATTATTCTATTGATATTAATGCCCTAACGGGCAAAAGAAAAAAGATTTACATATTATTCTATTGATATTGAAGCCCTCGGGCTAGAAGAGGATGGTGTGTGACATCTCTATTGATATTAAAGCCTTACGGGCTAGAAGATGAAGTGGATAAATGGAAGCAGTCGTCATTATTTCTCAAGAGGCGCTACAGAAAGCAATTACATTTAATGTTATAAAAAAGAATATTCAAGATGGTGCAACAACTGGTAAATGCATTATCTTTACAATAACATGCTTACCCCGCTTCCCATAAGAACAGCGCGCTCAGGGTAAGCTTTTTATTTTTATACAAATGAGTACAGGCCCCCATTTATACATTCATTTAGATGCAGATTTCTTTACTTATCTCTAGGAAAGAGGGGAAGGTTTAGCTATCTTTGGATAACCTAATTTGATTTCTAGTCATTCTATATTTCGGTAATTGCCTTTTTCAATTAATTAATTATAGATTAAAGAGATGGCTGATATACAGGAACTTGTTTTATTAATAAGTGAAACCCAGCAATTTTTCAAACAACAGGCACAACGGCAGGTTAATACGGCATTAACACTCCGCAACTGGTTGTTCGGTTTTTATATTGCAGAATATGAACTTAACGGATCGGATAGAGCTGTTTATGGAGAAAAAATATATAAAGAAATTGCATTTCGGTCTAAACACGTTTCCGGATTATCAGAAAGAAACCTTTATCTGTTTAAATCATTTTATTTAGCCTATCCAAACATTTTGCAGTCAGTGACTGCAAAATTGTATTTAAAAGAAATTCAGCATGTTGGAATTTTGCAGACACTGTCTGCAAAATTAGAGGGTGTAAAATACCAAGCAATTGAAACTACAAATTCTGATGATGATACTAAGATTTTCCAGTCAGTGACTGGAAAATCTCAAATAGATGTGGATAAACTGATCAATCAACTTAGTTTTACACATATTATCGAACTGTTAAAAGCTGAAACACCATTGAAACGCAGCTTTTACGAAATGGAGGCTATCAAAAACTGCTGGTCGGTTAGAGAGTTGCAACGGGCTATGAATAGTTTGCTCTTTGAACGCACCGGATTAAGCACAAACAAACAAGCTGTCTTAGATAAACAGAATGACAAGGAAAGGTTATTGCCGGAAGATCTATTCCGGGATCCTTATATGCTGGAATTTCTGGAGTTGAAAGAAGAAGCTGAATATTCAGAATCAGATGTTGAGCAAGCTATTATTGATCAGTTGCAATCATTTTTATTGGAAATGGGAAAAGGTTTTTGTTTCGAAGCACGACAAAAACGGATTACATTTGATAATACACATTACCATATTGACTTGGTTTTCTATCATCGGATATTGAGGTGTAATGTATTGATAGATTTAAAATTAGGTGTATTTACTCATGCCGATGCGGGTCAGATGAATGTCTATCTCAATTATTACAAAGAGGACGAAATGCAAGAAGGAGACAATCTACCTATAGGTATTATTCTTTGCGCTAGTAAAAATGAAAACCTGGTAAAATATGCAACTACCGGTTTGGCTCAACGGGTGTTTGTGAATAAGTATATGCTCAATTTGCCCAGGGAGGATGAATTGAGGAAAATCATAGAAGTGGAACAACAGAAAATGGAGTTTAGGGGGCGTAATTTATAATCAACAGATAAATTGGATAATCCGGACTAAGCTGGTTCTATCGTGGACCCCCTGTGGCTCTCCTTCTAAAGCCCCGAGAGAAGCCATAATTGTTACAAAAACATAATTAAAATCTTTTAACACGAAATTAATTGTAATTGACCCAATTAGCCTATCAATAAAAACTTGCATTTTTTTTAAAATTGATACTACCTTTATTGAAAAACATTATGAAAACATTATTACCTGGAACTATTTTTGATCTTTGTCAGAATAATCCCACAGGCAAAGATATATATCGCAGTGGTAAAAATCATAAACATAGATTCGGGGGTGTAAATACTATTTCAGAAAAAATAATTTACATCGTTCCTGCTAATAATTACACAGGTAGTATAAATAAAAGAAGTATTTCAAAAAATGAACTGGAAACATTGTGGTCTTTTTTAATCGTAAATGAAAAAATGACTACACCCGAATTTAAGAATGTATGTCCAACACTATACAATAGAAGCACTTGTAGCACCGGAGTGTTTTATGGTATTATTAATTATTTATTTCCGAAAGTATTTGTGAAAAGTCGCAGTTGCATTAAATTTAAAGAAATACGCAAAATGAATACTAATACAATCATTCCACCCAGGCACAAAGTAATCATGGGATTTATAAAATAACTCCTTCATTAATTAACACAAAGTTATTTTCATTCCATCACACCATCTTTACCGATACTCATTGCTATTTCATCAAAAAAAGAAAACGGCTTTTCAGTATTCTTATTTGGAATAGTAAAGAAAAAGGTTGTTCCTTTCCCTTTTTCCGATTCAACCCAAATTTTCCCTTTCAGTAATTCAATCAACCCTTTTGAAATAGAAAGCCCTAACCCGGTACCTCCATATTTATCCGACATATGTGTATCGGTAGCCTGCTTAAATCTTCCGAAAATCATGCCCAACTTGTTCTTCGAAATTCCAATACCAGTATCTTGAACATGAAATAACACGGTTTCTATATCTAACATCTTACAACCTATCTCGATCGATCCTTTATCCGTAAACTTAAAGGCATTATCCATCAAATTCATTAACACCTGCTTTAAACGATTGAAATCAGTTGAAATAACATCCTGGTCCTCCTTCAGGAGATTTACCACGTTGAATACCAAAGGTTTTTTATTGATCTTTTCATTCTTTGTGTTATAATAGGTAACTAGTTTATTCATTTCTTTAGATATGGAACCCAATGATTCATCCACCGCAAGTGTTCCGGATTCAAGTCTTGATATATCGAGAATATCATTAATAATATGCAGCAAATCAGCTGAACGTGTTCTAATGGTATGTGTAAACAATTTCCTTGAATCATCATCCAGCCCATCCTCCTCAAGTAGTTCAGAAAACCCTATAATTGCATTCATAGGAGTTCTGATTTCGTGAGATACATTTGCTAGAAAAGCTGATTTTAGTCGGTCTGATTCTTCTGCTTTTTCTTTGGCTATATTGAGGGCACCATTCATTGCAAGCATCTTATCATTATTCTTAATAAGTTTTGTATTCAGAATATGATACTCTTTATTAGATTTCTGCAAATCCCACTCCCGTTCCAGTAATGCTATCTCTTTCCTTTTTTCTACCGTAATATCCATTGAAACACCAAAAATACTAATCGCTTTGCCTTTATGGTCCAGGTTTACATCACCAATAGACTTAATATATTGGGTACTCTTGTTTATATTTCGCCGGTATTCAAGCATGAATTCATTCTTATAATGGATGGCATCAAACAATCCTTTTCGTACATAAGACTGATCTTCAGGGTGAACAGAATTAATGTATTCTTCACTAAAAAATTGTTTCTTACTTAATTGTTCGATTTCAACAATCCGGCTCGAAAAAAAGAAAGTATTTTTTTTAACATCAAATCTCCAATCCCCAACCCTTGCCATCAATTGCGCCTTTTTAAGATTCGAAGTATTTTCTTTCAATATTTCTTCGATTTCTAATCGTTCAGATATCTCTTTTTTAAGTGAATTAGCCAACACATTAAATTGTTCATAGATTTGAGAGATCTCACCAATTCCTTTCCGTGATATACGAATATCCCAATCTCCCTTTGAAAAGACATGCATTACTTTGGTTACTTTTTTTAATGGAGCAATAATGATTAAATACAAAAAAAGACCAAGACATATCGAACTACAAAAGAATACGCCAAAATACAATGCACTACTATATTGATATTTAGAAATCATTGCATTTTCTACTCCTTCAAAATCATAGCAGGAAATCATTATGTTATCCTTATTAATAACTACTTCAGGATTAGTAGAAGGACATGAAACTTTTAATAAAATCAATAATTTTTTTTGGTCTCCAGTGAAAAATGTTTGGATACTATTCGAGTGAGACAATAATTTAATATGGTCAAATAATTGATTATAATCACCCTTCGATAAATCATGAGTATCGTTTAAAAAGACCTTGCCATTTCTTCCGGGATTATTAGAAATGATAACAGTTTTATTGGCATCAATAATCGAAATCCATAACAGATCTTTATTAGCCTTTTGAGACTCAATTATAGCTTGGGGAATATCTTTGTTTCCTCGTTTTAGCCATTCATTGACCGAAATCCTTATTAAACTGCTTTCCTGATATTTACTTACACTAAATGATTTAGGCAAGGCTGACTTCTTATCTTTAATTTCAATGGTATAGATAAGAAATCCAACAACTGTGATGAATACTAATAAAACCAATGGTAACAATATAGTTAAGGAACGTATCTTGTTAAAAATGCCCTCTCTCATTTCTTTAACTTAGTAATTTTAAGTGCACAAATGTACACAAGCCCAATATGACTAAAAACCATTCAATGTTAAGTAATTAATAATATTTCTTACTTAGTTTCAATAAATCTTATATCACAAATTATCAACCATAAAATAACTGATAAGCAGGGGGTAATAATTCTATTTTAGATTTGCCTTCTACATAAAAGGTTGAAACAGACAAATGGAAGTCCATTGTCTAATGTTATCTTTATAAAAACACACATAAAAATAACTTTAATTTAAAATTGGTTCATTATCCTATCAGTAAATTTGTAGATTAAATTAATCTAACCAATCCATGAATATGAATAAAAGTTTATTACATCAATTATCTGTGAATCTTTCCTTCAGGTTGATTGCTTCTTTGATGTTATGGTCAGTCATAGGTCATGACAGTGTTCAAGCTCAAACAGAAAAAAGTTTTTTACCAGATAGCGCTCAGTTTACTGTCCCAAGCTGGACATTATTTAAAAGGGCTTTTATTGCTTCAAACAATAGTGTTACAGAGAAGGCTCTACAAAACCTGGAACCTAAAACAATGCCTTATGATGTTATAATGACCATCAATGGGAATCCTGCAACAAATATGGGATTTACATGGTTTACTAATGCTGGAATCACTGGAGGGGAAATTAAAATAATTAGTGGTATTGCAAAAGATACATTAGCATTTACAAAACCGCTCTTTTCTATAAATGCAACTTCAGAACAGGTAAATAATCTCAATTATTGTGTTGCTTCAAATAACTTATCTACACATGGAGGAATATCCAACAATATCAAGAAAAGTTATTCGAGCAACAAAGTATTGGCTACCGGTTTAAAACCCGGTACCACCTATTCCTTTATTGTTGGCAAACCTGGTTCATGGAGCAAAATTGGTTGTTTTACGACTGCGAAAACAACAAAAGATGTGTTTTCGTTTAATTATTTTACTGACCCCCAAGCCAATACTGACGCAATGTTTGATATTTCTCAGAAAACTACCCATACTGCCTTAAAAATGTACCCTGACGTCAATTTCTTTCTGACATGTGGCGATTTGGTTCAATCATCTGGTTCAAATAATGCTGAATGGGAATACGAGCAATTTTTTGTCACACAACAGGATATCTGGTACCAGAAACCACTTGCTCCAATCATCGGAAACCATGACTTTTCGACCAATAAAAACTTCTCATACCATTTTAACACCAATAACCCTTCTTTCGATAAAAAGATGGCTACTGTTCCGGGTAGTGTTTATTCATTTGTTTATGGCGATGCATTGTTTATGGCATTGGATTACGAAGATTACAATTTAACGGGATATCTCGATTCGCTTTCGGTCTGGATGAGAAAAGAAGTGGCCATGCATTCCGATGTAAAATGGAAAATCGTTTTTTACCATAAAACACTTTATACAGGTAGCAATAGCCACCAAAGTGATGATGATGGCAGACTTATCCGTGAAAAAATGGGTCCTCTTTACGATGAGTTGAAAATAGACCTTGCCTTACAAGGTCATGATCATATTTACGAGGTAATGGGACCGATCAAAAACAAGGTTGTTGTTGCGGATGCCGTTAGCAAGCAAACTATCGTTCCTCGTACAGTGAGAGATAATGTAACCGGAAGGTTGGGGGGTATATTCGATGTTACGAATGGAACATTGTTCTTCCTAAACAATTCATCGGGAAAGAAAAAGTACGAACCACGCGACAGTGTTGCAATGGAAAAGGGAAAAGGGGCAACCGGACTTGGCAATTACTTTAACTACTTTACCGGACGATTTGGTCAAACAGGAGAACCAACGTTCAGCAATATTTCAGTATCAACAGATGCTATTAATATCAATACTTATACAGTTAGCGATAGTGGTAAAGCAACATTATTTGATGCCTTTAGGATTGTAAAAGCAATTCCAGTAGCGATGTCATTAAAGAAAAAATAGGAAGTAAATTATATTTGTTAAAGAATTTGAAGCCGGGGTTAACCCGGCTTCTTTATTTTCTAATAAATCCGCAAAGCAAAGGATCTCCATATTTTCTATGCCAGGACAAAGTACTTTTTCTTAAACTAAAAGCAACATTGACAAGTCCAATCATCACAGAAACCTCTTCCAATGAGCCATCTGGCTCCGGCAACTGTTGCCGGTACAGAGAATGAGTATTTTCATTATTAGAGAATAATTTAAAATTTTGTCTGATTATAAGTGTTGATAAAACTCTCCACTTCTGTCTTAATTATGTCTCTCACTAATCGAGTCTTTTCCAGTTTTTCTTTTAGAGAACCGTTAACAGTTGCAGGGTCTTCGAAAGACCAGCTTAATCTCTTGGTTAATCCGGGGAAAGTAGGACATCGTTCAGCATTTGCTTCATCACATACAGAAATCACATAGTGGTAGGTTTTTCCCTGTTTGAAGAAATCGTAAACTCCTTTGCTTTGATTATTTGAAAGATCATACCCAATTTCATTCATAACCTCAATTACAAGTGGATTAATGACTCCAGGCTCCATACCTGCGCTTTCTGCTTCAAATTCGTCACCGGCTAAATTGTTTAAAAAGGCTTCAGCCATCTGGCTGCGTGCCGAGTTGTGCACACACACGAATAAAACTCTGAGTTTTTTCATAAAAAATTATTTACAGTCAGTTTCACAATCAATATCTTTTGAATCCATTTCTTTAAAAACGCTTCAAACATCTCTTTGTATTTGAGAATAGTTGAATTACAAAAACAATAATTGGTTTTTACTCCATCTATGTCTCCATGTGTCAATCCGATATCCTTTAATTCTTTCAGATGCTGAAAAACAGTGCTTCGGCTAAGTGGTATACTATCCGAGATATCACCCGAGATACAAGTCCGGGCTTCAGATAAGTATTGTAGTATTGCCAATCGCGCAGGATGCGAAATGGCTTTTGCAAATAGTGCAAATTTTTGAATATCCGGATTATATGTTTTAGTTTTGATAGGGATTTGATATTAAGTTATTAAAATAAATACGATTAATCATTATGTCGTAAAACTACGACATAATGATTAAGTAATCTACAATAACATATTAATTTATTGTTAATTAACTCAATGCAAAATCAAAAACCCTTAAAAAAAGAAATTAGGATAATAAAAGGTGAATAATAGAATAAAATATCAAAATAAAATATTCATCAATTTATACTTTCATCAATCTACTTAAACAGCTAAAATACTGTTTATTGCTTGTGCAAATAATTACTATTGTTATATTATTGAATATTTAATATTAAGATTATGTATTTAAATAGATTTGAGGGTCGAATTTTTATCAAGAAATTTAAATTGAAATTTATTTAGATATGTAGCTAATATATAGCTACATAAGAAATTTAAATACTAATATTTTCAAAATGATAATTCATGAAAATAAAATAAGTTCAATTTATTTATGATCAGATAAATTAATATTTCTATGTATTTAACTTCTCATTTGAACTTTTTTTTGTCAATAGCTTTGTCAAAAAATATTCAAATGAAATCTCTCTACAAAACGGGAATAAGTAAATTTTACACCACTTTATCGCTTCTAATAATAAGTGTTGTTGCTAATGCTGCAATTATTAAAGGTCATGTGTTAGATGGGGATACACATCAGGTGATTCCAAATGCTGCTATAAGTATTCTGGAAACAAAAACCATGGTTGCTGCTGATATTGATGGAAAGTACAGTTTTAACAGCTTACGAAAAGGCACTTACACACTTGTTACAAAGTGTATGGGATATGAAACCGCTCTCCCACAAAAGATAGTCATTACTTCCGATGATATGGTTACCACTTATGACATTTATCTCAAGCCTTCTGTCAAACAACTCAATGAAGTATTGATCAGAAGGTCGAAAAATAAAGAATCAGATGTGAGTGCCAGGAGTGACGAGAAAACAGCTCCGAACATTATGAATATCATTTCCGCCAAAGCGATTGAAATGCTGCCCGATCAGAATGTTGCAGATATTATGCAACGTATATCAGGGGTATCTATGCTAAAAAACAGTTCTGGCAGCAACACCCATATTATCATCAGGGGGATGCCGTCAAGATATAACAGCACGATGTTAAATGGAATCGAATTACCCAAAAATGTGACTTTAGATATGATGGGTGCTGATCTGGTTGGACGTGTCGAAGTAACCAAGGCAGCTACTCCTGATCTTGAAGGAGATGGGATGGGTGGTACCGTAAATGTAGTGATGAAACAAATTCCGGATGCCCCTATGTTCGCAATTAAAGCTTCCACCGGATATAACCAGTATTCTTTTGACCATGACTTTTTAACCTTCGATTCAAAAACAGTAACCAAAAAAGATCTATGGACTACACGAGGAAGTGCTTTTGTACCTACCCCATCAGATTTCTCACGGAATAATCTGATTATTGAACACAAACAAGCATTACCTGATATGAATGCCAGCATCGCCCTAGGTAATAGTTTTTTCAACAACAGACTTAATCTAATGGCCGTAGGGAGTTTGCAAAACACCAATATCGCAAGTACAAATGTCAACAATAGTTATTCGACGGACGCCTATAATAACCTACAACCTTCCACTTTACAGAATTCTACTTATTGCAAAGCGCAAAGCAGATTCGGAGGAAACGTAAAATTGAATTACAATTTCAGCACCAACAACCAGATTACCCTTTACAATTCATTCTTCCAGATGAAAGAGTCCAGGGCAAGAGTTGTGGTAGATACATCTTATGAAAATGACAGAACCGTACCCGGAACAGGGACTGTTAAATGGAGCAATCAAACCATAACCGATAATTCAGGAATAGAAAGTGCCGTGATGCTGGGCAGACACAAAATATTAGAGAATCTTGATGTTGACTGGTCCATGGCTTATATTTCATCCAATTCTAGTTCACCTGATTATGGATCAGTAAACTTGACAAAAGATCAACCATTCCCTGGTGTTAAAGTTCCATATTATTTAAATTATTCCGATGGGATAGATCGTGTATGGCAATGGGATACTGACCAAACAAAGTCAGCGCTTATCAATGTCAATTATAAACCTACACTTTTTAGCCATTTATTTGAATTTAAAGCAGGTGGATCAGGCCGCATGAAATATATAAAAAACTATGCCAACGATTACAAATTCGATGCCTCCCCAGACAATAATCTATATCCCAATCCAGATATTCTGACAGTACCTGTTACAACAAAGAATGACCAACAGTCACAAGGAAATGCGATTTATAATCCAGGTAATTACAGGGCCTGGGAAGATATTCAGGCAGGGTACGCAATGGTCAAAACAACCTTTGGAAAATTTAATATCCTAACCGGCCTCCGAACAGAATTTACCTACATGACCAATGAGCACAATCAGCTTGACCCCCAGGTGCCAGTAGCACATGCCAGGTTTGCATATTATGACCTGTTACCCAGTGTGCATTTGAATTATAAGTTTACTGAAAACCAAAACTTTCGCTTATCAATGTACCAGTCCATAAACCGCCCTGACCCAACAGAGGTAATCCCCTATTCAGATCCCCGTGCCGGTGGTCAATCCGGAAATCCTAATTTAAGACATTCGGTAGGTACCAGTTATGATTTACGGTATGAAATTTACCCAAACAAAGAAGAAGTCTTTACTGCAGGCCTCTTCTACAAAAAAATAGACAATGCCATTGAAGAACTCATTCATTCGGGAAATGAATCCACAAGTTTTCAAAACGTCCCCTTATGCACAAATTACGGTCTTGAATTAGTGGGTGTAAAATATTTTGGAAACTTTGGTATCAATGTCAATTATACCTATACCCATTCGGCCATTGATGTTCCAAAACATATAAACATATTAGATGCTAACAATAATCCAACCACTATTACTAAAATTGAAACACGTCCACTGGTTGGTCAATCACCAAACCTCATCAATGTAGGGATATCTTACCGTAATGAAGAAAAGGGGCTTAAATGTAATATCGTTTACACGATGCAGGGATCACATGTTGTGAATGTAAGTGATGCGTATGGCCAGGATGTGTACCAGAAAAATTTCAATAACCTTGGAGTTACGTTAGAAAAGGCACTTGGTAAAAAATTCGTGTTGACTGCAAAAGTTTCCAATATTCTGAACAGCCCTATCGAATATGACACTAAAAGTAGATTCTTCATTGAGAAATTGAACACCTATCAAAGTTATTATATCGGACTTAAATACACCATACTTTAATCATTATAAACCAACAAAACGATGTCAAAAATTAAATTTTTATTTTCAATCAGCGTATTGGCAATACTATTTTTTGCCTGTAACAAAAGTGGATCAGATGTAATCGATTCAACTGCCAATTACCCAAAACCGCCTGCAAACTTTATTACAGGAACTACTTTGTCCGGAACCGTAAAAGGAACCCTGAAACAAGATGTGACTTATACCCTTATCGGAAACGTTACAGTAAATGCAGGTGATACCTTAGCCGTACAACAAGGCGCTACAATTATAGCAACCGGGAACTTCAATATCTGGGTAAAAGGCACTCTTCTTTGTTTAGGTACTGAAGCTAAACAAATTACTTTCACTACTCAAGATCCTAACAAACTTTCCGATCTAGGCGTAAAAGGCCATTGGGGAGGGTTCCTCATTGATTCATTATCAAAATACGTTTATGTAAGATACACGCACATCAACTATACCGGTGGTCCCGATGCAAGCGGAAGCGCTCAGGCAAGTTTTGACGTTGAAGGCACCCAAAGCTATCATGCAAACGCTCACATCGTATTTGAAGACAACTGGATGTTTGGCGGTATCGATGATGGTATCCATTTAGCCGGTGATATCACCGTAAGTATTAAAAGAAATACCATTCAACGTTTAGGCGGTCCGGACGGTGAAACCATTAATATTAAAGCCGGTGTCAAGGGTGATGTTGCATACAATTATATCTGGAGTGCTGCTAATAATAGTATCAAACTAAATAGTTCCACCAAAGTTTTGACTCCCCAAACAAATGTAAATGTTTATAATAATACCATTGTTAACGGAGGTTGGAGAAAAGTGGGTGAAGCAACTCAAGGCATACTTATTGACGCCTATGCTGCCGGGAGTGTATTCAATAACATCGTAGTTGGCTGTCATACTGGCATTAACCTTACCATGAACGCTGATACTATGCATTTAAAATATGGCAACAACCTGGTATATGCCATCGACGATTCATTGAAAACATGGAACTATTCTGTAGGTGCATGGGGTAAAGCAAGAACAACCGACGTTATCGGTTCAGGAAAAACAGCATGTGGATCTGTATTTACCCATTGGGATTCAGGTGTTTTACCTGCTGTTACCATGCAAGACCTTAACGTTCCATCTTTAAGCGGCAGTTCACCTGCTATAGGTAAAGGCCTTACCGTTGCACCGTTTACTTATTGGATCACAACGTCAGGAACAAATGGAACTTCTGACCTTTTAAATAAAGATATGGGGGCATATCCAACGGATGGCTCTGGAAATAAACATTTGCCAACTCCGGTACCTGTACTCTAATCTTAATATCATAACCGAATAATGAACTGCTCAAGTATGGGCAGTTCATTATTTTCAATAAATCAAACTTATGTGTAAAATTCAACTTATTGCCACTCTCTTTTTGGGAGTTTCCATGTTAGCCGTTCAGTCTATTCAGGCTCAATCAAAACCAAGTTATAAAATAGCCAACAAAATCCATTTAGATGGCGACGAAAAATGGGATTATTTGTATTCTGATGATGCCGCAGGTAGACTTTATGTATCACATGGCAGCCAGGTTCAGGTCATTGATGAGGCCAAAGGCGCCGTTGTAGGAAAAATCACTGGACTGGTTGGAGTTCATGGTATCGCAATTGTTACTGACTTGAACAAAGGATTTATCAGCAATGGTAAAGATACTTCGGTTACTGTTTTTAACACAAAAACACTTGAAGTCATCACAAAAATCAAGGTTACCGGAGTTAATCCTGATTGTATCATGTACGATCCCTTTAGTAAAAACATTTTTACAATGAATGGGAAATCGAATAGTACAACGGTTATCAATCCAGTCACCAACAAGGTTGTTACAACCATTAAACTGGCCGGTAAACCTGAATTTGCTGTATCCGATCTCAATGGCAAAGTTTATGTAAATTTTGAAGAAGAAAACAAGATAGGTGTCATTGATACTAAAACGCTTACTACTGGAAATGTATGGTCTTTAGCCCCGGGTGAAAGTCCTTCAGGACTTGCATTAGACAACAAAAATCACTTGCTCTTTAGTGTTTGTTCCAATAAAATGATGGTGATTGTTAACGCCCTAACAGGTAAAGTCGTTTCTACTCCAACCATTGGTGAAGACCCTGATGGCGTTGCATTCGATCCTGATTTGAAATGTGCATACAGCTCAAGTAATATGGGTTCGATGACCGTTGTAAAACAAGGTGCAGATGGTAAATTCAGCGTTTTAGGAGACCTTGATACTCAAAAGGGGGCCAAAACAATTGCTGTCAATAGATTGACCCATCATATTTATATGTCAGCTGCCAATTTCGATCCTGCCGTTGGAACTGCAAAACCTAAAGTAACCCCGGGATCATTTGTTGTTCTTGACGTAATGCCATTATAATCTTTCAGCTATGATTAAATATTTGACCGGAATATTTCCGTTATTTTTAATATTTCTGTCTCTGGCATGTAATGCCCAGACGAAAACCAATGCTACTGGGGACAATACAATTGTCACATCCTCAACATTTGGGAAGGCAACCAATTTTCTGATTGTAAGTGATTATGGTTGGAATGGCGAGAAATATCAACAAGTTGTAGCAAACCAAATGGCCAAAACAGCTGATAGCGTTGATGCCAAGTTTATTACAACCTGTGGTGATAATTTTCAGATTGCCGGAGTTGCCTCTACCCTGGATCCCTTGTGGAAGTCATGTTTCGAAGATGTCTATAAAGCCCAGTCCCTCCAGGTAGAATGGTATCCTGTATTGGGTAACCATGATTACAAAGGTAGCACCCAGGCTCAGCTCGACTATTCTAAAATAAGCCGACGTTGGAGGATGACTGATCGTTACTATACGATGGCTAAAAAAGTCAACGATTCTGTCTCAGTGCGTTTAATCTTTTTGGATACCCCTCCACTTGTTGCATCATACCGAAACAACCCAACAGGTTATCCCGATGCAGTAAAGCAGGACACCGATAAAGAGATAAAATGGCTAAACGATGTGCTTGCCAATGCAAAAGAACAATGGATCATGGTCTTTGGTCATCACCCTGTATATTCTGCCAGCAAGACACATGGTAACACGCCAGAAATGATTGAACGTGTGAAACCTTTATTGGATAAATACCATGTGCAGTTCTATTTCTGCGGCCATGACCATGACTTCCAGCGTTTGAATGAAAAAGGGAGCAAGGTTGACTATATCGTCACCGGTACAGGAGGCGAAGTCCGTCCTAGCAGCATGAATGATATGTCACTATTCAGCAAGTCAGAACCTGGTTTTTCGGTCGTTTCTTTGAAAGGTGATAAAGCGAGAATCTGTTTTGTAGGTGTCAAAGGAAATATTATCTACGATTTTAGCAGAAGTTATAAATAAGCTTTTTATTTGTGTTAAGTGTTAATGAGGAGTACAATTGTTTGTTTTTGAGGATGCAAAAAGGGTTGGTCTTAATTGACCAGCCCTTTATTGACTTGTAACTTAATTCCATCTTGATTTGCTTTTCCGGGCATTACAGAAACAAAAAGAACCCGTCAAAGAAGTAAAGTATCCCTACTGCTCCGACAAAGAGGCTGATAATCCAGATATATTTTCGTTTGGTTAAGGCTGATATCGAGGAGAGTAATATAGAAACCTGCAGGAAAATTACGGCAATTCCAAATGCGCCGGAATGCAATTTGCTTTCAGCGCTGACCTTTACAAATTCATCGGCATTTTTCTTAATTTCTTTCTTCTCGTCACTAAATTTTTTGACCATTTTGCTGAGTGAAGCTATCTGTTCCTGGTAAAGCTTTTGAGCAGAACCGCTTTTGGTCCCCTGATCCAACAAGGCTTGTCTGAATTTCAAATCCTCAATTTGTGCCTCAAAAATATAACTCTTTATACCTTTTGAATTAAAATACGACCACTGATCCGAGGCCAAAGTTTGATTTAATAGTGACTTTGTGCTGTAGCCACCGCCCTTAAAAGTTGACAAAGTTGCACATACTGCAATCAAAATCGTGGTCATTGCCAGATAGTTGGTCCATTTTTCTTTCGCTTCATCGACCATGTTTCAATAATATTAAAATGTAATTCTAAGGAATAGATTAATGAACGTATCTGTTTTTGTGATTTAATGCCTGCAAGTGAACAGGCAGAACCCTTAAAATGTTTTCTTCTTTAACGTCCCTCTTTTATTCTTATTGTAAATAAAAGTACGAAAAATTAACGTCAACTTATCATTCATGCCGTGACAGAATAGATTAAGATGAGTAAATTTGCATAAAATAAAGTATAAAATGCAGGATAGTGTCATCATCGTTTCGGGCGGAATGGACTCGATTACTTTACTCTACGATTACTACGATAGGATTGGGCTTGCCATATCTTTTAACTACGGATCGAAACATAATGCTAAAGAGATTCCTTTTGCAAAATGGCATTGTGAGAAGCTGTCCATCCCACACATCATCATCCCGCTACTTTTCGTGAACGATTATTTCAAAAGCGATCTGCTCCAAAGTGGTGGAGACATTCCCGAAGGCCATTACGAAAACAAGAATATGAAAAGTACGGTGGTCCCTTTCAGAAATGGCATCATGCTGAGTATCGCCGCCGGAATTGCAGAAAGTAACGGGTTTCATAACATCCTCCTTGGAAATCACTCCGGCGATCACGCCATCTATCCCGATTGCCGCGAAGAATTCATCACAGCTATGAGTAAAGCGATCCAGGCCGGTACGTATGAGAATGTGGAAATAATGGCTCCCTATACCAATATCAACAAAATGGACATTGCCCAAATCGGTAAACAACTGAACATAGATTATTCCAAAACCTGGACCTGTTATAAGGGTGAAGAGATCCACTGTGGCGTTTGTGGTTCATGTGTCGAAAGAAAAGAAGCATTGGCCGGATTCGACACAACAGTATATCAACAATAAGCTTTTATTGAAGTTAAAAGTCACCCTACTCTATTACACCTCACATTAAAACTTTCTTTTGATCACATACATTTATTCGGCAGAAAATCCCCGGGTAATTTAAAGAATATGGTTTGCTTTGCCGTATCTTTCCCGTATTTATGCCGTATTTTTCTCGTATTTAACCCCTATTATATAATACAGGTTAAATACGGGAAAGAATCGGGAAAGAATCCGTTAAGTTAGGGTTTAGAAAAGAATTATCATTAAATTATCAAAGAAATTTGTCACGAATATCGGGTAGATTTCGACTATTCAATCTTAAACTTTTTTTAAAAGGTCCTCCATTGCCATCTTTTTAATGAATTGATTTCAAAGAATGATCTTTCAGGTGTTTAGCTACATATATATTACCAAAAATTGTTGAGAATGGACTGTGAAATAATTTTTACCTTTGCACTGTCCAAAACGTGGATGATTTATAGGCTTCAATTCGACTAAATATTTATTTGATGAAAAAAGATAAAATTATATTCGATCTGATTAAGGACGAAGAGGAAAGACAACAGCTCGGGATTGAACTGATTGCTTCAGAGAATTTTGTAAGCGAACAGGTCATGAAGGCCATGGGTTCAGTTTTAACCAACAAATATGCCGAGGGTTATCCCGGACACCGTTATTATGGTGGTTGCCAGATCGTTGATCAGACCGAGCAGATTGCAATCGACCGTGCCAAGGCGCTCTACAATGCCGATTATGCAAATGTTCAACCCCATTCGGGAGCTCAGGCCAATATGGCCGTATTGCTGGCTTGTCTCAAACCGGGCGATACCTTCATGGGTCTTGATCTTGCACATGGCGGTCACCTTTCACATGGTTCGCCTGTAAATTCATCGGGTATTCTTTATCGTCCTGTTGCTTATTCTGTTGAAGAAGAGACCGGCTTGATCAACTACGATAAGATGGAAGAGGTGGCGCTTCGCGAAAAACCAAAGCTGATTATCGCGGGCGCTTCAGCCTATTCACGCGACTGGGATTACAAACGCATGCGGGAGATTGCCGATAAGATTGGCGCTTTGCTGATGGCTGATATTGCCCATCCTGCCGGGTTGATTGCCCGCGGTTTGCTGAATGACCCCATCCCCTATTGTCATATTGTAACTACAACTACTCATAAGACACTTCGTGGTCCACGTGGTGGCATGATCCTGATCGGCAAAGACTTTGAAAATCCATGGGGCTTGAAGACGCCAAAGGGCGAAACAAAACTGATGTCGCAATTGATCGACTCTGCTGTTTTCCCTGGCATCCAGGGTGGTCCGCTTGAGCATGTCATTGCTGCCAAGGCTGTTGCATTTGGAGAAGCACTTTCAGACGAATACATGGATTATGTACTTCACGTTAAAAAGAATGCCAATATCATGGCAAAGGCTTTCATGGAAAAAGGGTATAAAATCATCTCCGGAGGAACCGATAATCATTTGATGCTAATCGATCTCCGCACTAAATTCCCCGACATCACGGGAAAACAGGTTGAAAACATACTGGTAAAGGCCGACATCACGCTGAACAAAAACATGGTTCCTTTTGACAGTCGTTCACCGTTTACTACATCGGGAATCCGTGTTGGAACATCTGCAATAACTACCCGCGGGTTAAGAGGAAAACACATGCCTATCATCGTTGATATGGTAGATCAGGTGATTTCAAATATTAATAATGAAGACGTCATTGAAAAAGTTCGTGAAAAGGTCAATGAAATGATGGCCGAACTTCCACTTTTCAACTGGTAAACTGACATCCTGCTTTGATCTTCAAACCGCTCCATTGGGGCGGTTTTTTTGTTTAATAAAGGAAACGGATTGAATTAAACTCAAACTCTACAGTCAAATGGAATATGTTCATTATATAATAAAACATAACATAAAGATAACATTCAGACCTTGACTGTTAAAACAATAACTATCTATATTTGTTGAACTTTTGAATACAACTATTTTATTAAATGTTGTTTTCAAAAAGTAGAATTTAAAGCACCGCTATGAAAACCTTGTATCTGGTACGACATGCTAAAGCAATAATGGAAAATCGAACTGTCAAAGATTTCGATAGACAGCTGCTTGAGAAGGGGTTAAAACGCACAAGACATATTATTGACTTTTTACTTAATAAAAACATAAGTGTTGATTTGATTATTTGCAGCCCGGCTGTCAGAGCATTTGAAACAGCCCGTGCAATTGCACATGCCCTCAATTATCCACTCGTAAATATTAAGTTAGATAAAACTATCTACGAAGGAGATGCCAATAAAATTGCTGACTTGTTTTATGATCTTCCACAAAATATTGACTCACTGATGATTGTAGGACATAATCCATCTATAACGAATTTTGCTAACCTGCTTTTAGATGAACCGATTGATTACCTACCAACATCCGGGATAGTTTCCATTAAATTTGACGCCAAATCATGGGATGAAATCTGGCAGGCCAAAAAAATCACTAACTTTGTGGTAACACCCCGAATGCTAAAGAACAATAATGGGGAGTGACTCATTCATAATTATATATTCGAATCCAATAAGATTGTTTCATGGTTAAAAAAAACACCCCTACTTTTCGTTTTATCAATCGTGAAATAAGCTGGTTGCATTTTAACGAGCGCGTTCTGCAGGAAGCTGAAGATGAATCAAATCCGCTGGTTGAACGCATGAAATTTCTCGGCATTTACTCTAATAATCTGGATGAATTTTTCAGGGTGCGCGTTGCTACAGTCAACCGTATGGTTACTTTGCGCAAGAGTGAAAGTTTTTTGAATTACAATCCTTCTAAACTGCTCAAGAAAATTGTCGAAATAGACGCTCATCAGGAAAAGCAATTTGCAGCATGCTATGTTAAAATCGTCGACTCTCTGGCCGAACAAAATATTTTCATTATCAATGAAATGACCCTTAGTGTAACGCAGGGAAAATTTGTCCAAACGTATTTCAGAGATCATGTGAGACCTGCGATTTTTCCTTTGATGTTTGACAATCTTAAAGGCTCCAATACACTGGAAGATAATAGCATATACCTGGCGATAGTGCTAAATGACAGTAAAGGTTCAGAAAAAGAACAAATGGCGTTGATTAAGGTTCCCACTAAAAACCCGTCCCGGTTTCTCATTCTACCTTCCGAAGATGAAAAGAAATATATCATCCTGCTCGATGATGTGATACGTTACAGCCTCGCTGATATCTTTTCAAATTTTGGATTTAATACTTTTAACGCTTATACAATAAAATTCACCAGAGACGCTGAACTTGAACTGGATACAGACGTCTCGAAGAGTTTTCTTGAAATTATTTCAGACAGTCTGAAGCAACGAAAAGAAGGCATGCCCGTAAGGTTTGTTTATGATAGTTCGATGCCTCAGGCTGTACTGGATAAAATTAAGCGGAAACTGAAGGTATCGAAGACCGACACCATGTCGCAGGGTGGTCGTTACCATAACTTCAAAGATTTCATGCATTTTCCGAATATCGGCCCTAAAGAGCTTGAATATAAAGCGCTACCTCCCCTGTCTCATCCTGATCTTCCTCGAAATACCAGTATCATTCACGTGATCAAACATCGCGATATTTTACTACACCATCCCTATCAATCATTTCAATATATCATTGACCTGCTGCGCGAGGCCTCAATCGATCCGAAAGTCAAGTCGATTCACATGACTATTTACAGAGTAGCCCGCCACTCCAGCGTCATCAATGCTTTGATCAATGCGGCACGTAACGGGAAAAGGGTCACCGTCTTCATGGAACTGCAGGCACGATTTGACGAAGAAACCAATATCCAATGGACTACCCGTCTTCAGGAAGAAGGGGTCAATATCGTTCATAGTATCCCGGGGTTCAAAGTGCACTCCAAATTACTGTTGATTGGAAGAATGGAAAGCAGAAAAATAGTTTATTATGCCAATGTGGCGACCGGAAACTATAATGAAGAGACGGCCAGTGTTTATGCTGATGACAGTTTGTTAACTGCAAATCCGGCGATCACCCAAGAGGTATTGAAGATCTTTGAACTGTTTAGCGCCAATTTCAAGATTCCAAAATTCAACACCCTCATCGTTGCACCTTTTAATATGCGTTCGTTTTATATTCATCTACTTAACAATGAGATAAAGAATGCTAAAGCCGGCAAAGAGGCCTGGGTACTGATAAAACTGAATAACCTTACAGAGGAAGGAATCGTCAAAAAGATCATGGAGGCCGGTAATGCCGGTGTTCAGGTCAGGTTGATTATTCGCGGAAGTTGTGTGATAGCACCTGATCAACCGGGAGTATCTAAAAACATTCAAATGATCAGCATCATCGATCGCTTCCTGGAACACAGCCGTGTCTTTATATTTTGCAACAAAGGGAAAGAGCTTTATTATATCTCGTCTGCTGACTGGATGAACCGGAACTTTGATCACAGGATCGAAGTCGCCGTCCCCATCCTGGATAAGAAGTTGCAGGAAGAATTAAGGAATATGCTGGAGATACAATGGAATGATAACACGAAGGCGCGTTTGATCAGTTATTCTCTCCCTAATCAATATCGCCACAATGACAATCCCACCTCAATCAGATCGCAGATTGAAATTTACAAGTACCTGAAATACAAAATAACAGAATCAAATTAAATTTCTATGCTTTTTTCATCAATCGATATAGGGTCCAATGCAGTACGTTTACTTTTAGCCAATGTTTTTGAAAAAAATGGATATGCGGTAGCCGACAAAGCCAGCCTTATCCGTGTGCCACTCCGGCTTGGAATGGATGTGTTCAACACCGGAAGCATTTCGGCAGAAAGGGTCAACAGTCTGATAAAGACCATGAAGGCTTTCAGCTACCTGTTGGAAGTTTATCAACCAATAGCCCTAACGATCTGTGCCACAGCAGCCATGCGTGAAGCGGCAAACAGTGCAGACATCGTTAAAAGGATTAAAGAAGAGACCAACCTTGAAGTCAAGATCATTGATGGCCTCACGGAAGCCCGCATTATCAGCCAGTATAACAGCAATTCGTTGCTTCCGGATGGAGAACGGACCATGTTTGTGGATGTTGGGGGTGGGTCGACCGAGTTATCCGTCATTGAAAATCATCGTTTTATTGCTTCTGAATCGTTTAATATCGGTACGATTCGTTTTCTTTATGAAAAGGTTGAAGACAAAGAATGGGAAAGGCTCAAAAAGTGGCTCATCAAATTTAGAGGCACCAATCCCGACATGATTTGTATGGGATCGGGAGGAAATATCAACAAGATTACCAAGCTTTATGGGAGCTATAAAAATGACTTTATTGTTTTCAAAGATTTGCAAAGAGCATGTAAACAGATGGAGAAATTATCGGTAACGGAACGCATCGATTTGTTAGGCCTTCGTCCTGACCGTGCCGACGTAATTGTACCGGCTGCCAAGATCTTTATCTTCATCATGGAATGGGCACGATTAGATAAGGTTTTTGCCCCGAAAATCGGACTTGCCGACGGGCTAGTGTTGAAGACCTATGAGGACATGAAGAAAGAAGGACTCCTCAAGTAGAGACAATACTACTTCACTGAATTTGAGGCATTAAAGTCATTCTTCTTGATTCTCTGGCTGTACCAATACCCGGAATCTTTGATGATTCGTTTTTGAGTGTCAAAGTCGATATGTACAAGTCCAAACTTTGGACGGTACCCTTCTTTCCATTCGAAGTTGTCGGTAAGGCTCCAGGCAAAATAACCATTTACATTAACGCCATCCTTCCTTGCTCGTAAAACCTGATCGATGTGCTGCTCCAGATAATTGATCCTTTTTACATCATTGATTTTACCATTTTCAACGACATCGGGATATGCAGCGCCATTCTCCGTTACGATGATTTCTTTGAAATTTTTATACTTGCTAAACTTCATGAGCATTTCACAAATACTCTCGGGGTGCACTTCCCAATTCATGTCTGTTTTTTCAACATTCCGTTTATCTGCCGATATAATTTTTGCCCATATAAAAGGTGTGAAGAGTGAAGAGGTGATCAATTCTCTGGTATAATGTTGCAAACCGATGAAATCCATATCAAATGCAAGCTTACTCTCGTCGCCATCTTTTACAAAAGTTTCAAGTCGTTGTAATATTTTTAAGTCACTGACAGGATAACCAAGTCCTGCAAGTGGTTCTACAAACAGTCTGTTCAATAATGTATCTACACGGTTTGCAGCTAATTCGTCCTTTCTATTTTCCATAAAAGGTTGAACATAAGAACTTGAAAAAGCGGTACCAATCTGCCCATCAGGTAACATCGACTTTGCAATTCTTCCACCTTCAGCCTGACACATTGCAGCATGATGCACGGAAGAAAGAAAGGAGTTAAGTCCTTTTCTTCCTGGAGCATGCAGACCCAGGAAGTAACCTGCCCCGGTAAAAGCCATAGGCTCATTCATTATGATCCAACGCTTTACACGATCCCCAAAATACTTTATGCATACTTCAACATAATCTCCAAACCACTTGATGATTTCCCGGTTAGTCCACCCTCCTTTTTTTTCAAGTTCATAAGGCAAATCCCAATGATATAAGGTAATCCAGGGTTCAATACCCAATTCAAGGCAAAAATCAATGACACGGTTGTAGAAATCTATTCCATCTAGATTAACTGCACCTGTTCCATTTGGAAGAATTCGACTCCAGGAAATAGAAAAACGAAAATTTGGAATGTTGAGTTGATGCATAATAGCCAGGTCATGAGTATAGCGGTGATAAAAATCACAGGCTATATTTCCATTCTGGTTCTTATAAATCTTTCCTTTTTTATTGGTATAAACATCCCAGATTGACTGTCCTTTTCCATCCGCATCCCAAGCTCCTTCAACCTGATAGGCTGCCGTTGATACCCCCCACTTAAAATCCATGTCCGAACCCCTCTATTAAATAATCATCTATTACTATTTACAACTGTGCTGCTATTTTCTTCAGCAACATGATTCTGAACTTCTTGAATGTATATTCTTTCTTTCCGGCCTCCAGTGATTCAAAATCGGTTGCAGGAGCATGACTGGCTAGTATCTTATTGATGATCTCCGCTGTTTTATCGGGATAATCGACGGTTACTCTTTTCCCGTTTTCTACCCAATCCTTTATTTTTTCTGCATGTTTCACTTTAAGCGATTTTAACACAGGAACACCCATTTCTCTTAAGGCAGCGGCATTGCATTGTTGTTCGTATTGAGCTTTCATGGGGATCACCATCAGTTTCTTCTTCATGAAAAGAGCCTCTGCCGGAGTTTCGAAACCGGCACCGCACAAAACTCCTGTTGAGGTTGCCATGCTTTCAATAAAATCTTCGTTGTTGATGGGTTTAATAGAAATGTTCTTTCCCTCTATGGGTATTTTGTTGTGTTTTGAAAAAACCTGCCACTCGATATCTTCAATCTGACCAAGAACTTTTAGAATCCTTTTATCTTCATATGCAGGCAGATAAACCGTGTAATGGCCTTTATCTGATATAATCTGTTGACGTACCTGTTGACGGATCACAGGAGTAAATATATTTTCATCATAGGGCTTAAAGTGAAAACCGTATTTTTCGGTTCCCGGTGCATAGTTGTTGAGGATTGCTTTTCCAATTATGTCAATATCATGAGGCTGAGGCGCTTTTTTATTCAAGACTGCAGACTGATGACTGATTGTAATACATTTTAAATTGTTCAGGTAACAAGCCCATGCAGATACTGGTTCAAAATCATTGATCACCAGATCATAGTCCTGAACAGGCAGGTTATTGATTTCTGAAAAATATACTTTTAAATAATTCTTCTTATACGTTTCAACAATATCAACTCCCCCATTATCTCCAAATATAAAACCAAGTCCTTTTAACTTATATTTCACTGGAAAAGGAAGTTCAATGTCGGCCTGCGTGCCACTTACCAAAAGGTCCACTTCATTGTTTCCCTGCAAAATAGGAATGATGTCGCGTGCCCTGCATAAATGACCATTGCCGGTTCCCTGCATTGCATATAAAATTTTCATGGTTTCATCATTTTGAATTCATGCAACATGTTGTCAAAGAGTTGGTCCATGTTGGGATCCTTCTCCTCTTCCTTTGCATTCAGTTCCATTTCTGCCTTATCTTTATCACTGAATTTATAAATCGACCATTCGCCGTTTGTGTATTCTAGCGCTGATAAATTTTCAACCCAGTCGCCGGAATTCAGATAAACAATGCTGCCTTGCGGATTGGTTATAGTCCGCATTTCAGGATGATGGATATGTCCGCATACCACAAAATCAAATTTATTGTAGATGCCGATATCTGCGCTGGTTTGCTCAAAATCATTGATGAACGAGACAGCAGATTTCACACTGTGTTTAATCTTCTGCGCTAATGACAGTTTGCCTTTGGTAAATACTTTTTTAGATATAAAATTAAAGAACCGGTTTATCAGAATTAAAGTATCATAACCAACAGCTCCTAATTTAGCCAGCCACTTGGAATGTTGCATGGTTATATCGAAAACATCGCCATGAAACATCCAGGCTTTTTTACCATCGGGGAAAGTAAGGACTACTTTGTTTACGATATTCAGGGAACCCATTTTCAGTCCTTCAAACTTCCGCAACATCTCATCATGATTACCAGTTATATAGTAGGTTTTAATCCCTTTCCCCATCCAACTGAACAGGTGCTTGATGATTTTCATGTGACTGTTGGGCCAGTATCTTTTGCTAAACTGCCAGATATCTATAATGTCTCCGTTTAATACTACTATTTTGGGTTTAATACTTTTTAAATAATAGAGCAATTCTTTGGCATGACATCCATAAGTGCCCAGGTGAATGTCAGAAATCACCAATATATCAATAAGTCTTTTTTGTTTCTTCATTATAAAGGGTTAATGTTTGAATGACAGGTAAAAATTACCAAAGTTTGAAAGAAAAAGCTTTGATAAAATATTAGCCACAACCAGGCTAATGGCCTTACCGGCTAAATAAAATAGAAATAAATGTGTGGTGTGTTTGGGTCGTGTAGTGTAGTATTATTAAATAAACGACCTTGTTCATTTAGTTTCATACTAAAGTTATGAGTTTAACAAAAATAGCGCTTCTATATGAAGTGAATATTACGATAATATTATCAAACTGTTAATACTTAATATTCAGGGTATTCATTAAAATTTCAGATCATATCATTTTTATGTCTAGGCAACAAAAAAATATCCAATTCCTTTAATGGTTTTAATATGGATAGCTCCAATTTTATCCCTCAACTTTTTAACATGCACATCGATGGTCCTATCACCAAAGGTTTCATCATGTCCCCATACCTGATCCATTATTACATTCCGTGTAAAAACCTTCCCGGGTTTAGAAACAAGAAACATTAATAAATCAAGTTCTTTTTTTGAGAGGTTTATTCTTTTCCCATTCTTTATCACATTAAAAGCTTCACTATCTATCACCAGATCCTTAAAGGTCAATAAGTTTTTTGGTGACTTTATAGGAAGTTTCCTTCTTAACAATGCATTAATATGACAAATGAAAAGCCTTGGGCGGATGGGTTTGGCAATAAAATCATCAGCCCCCAAATCGAAAGCTATAGCCTGTAATTTATCATTCCCATGTGCAGTCAATATGACAATTATAGTACTTTTCAATGAATCAATGCTTCTTAATTTACTGCAAATTATTAATCCATCCATTTCGGGCAACCTAATATCCAGTACAATAATATCCGGATAGACCTTTATAGCCATTTTAATACAATCAATATCATTCTTAGCAGTATATACTTTATAACCCTCCTGCTCAAGGTTATATCTTAGAAAATCAAGAATATCTTCTTCATCATCAACCAATAATATAACCGGAATTAAGTGTTCCATTCTGTAACAATAAGCATTTATACGAAGTTACTATAGAGTTACAAAACAATCATTACCATAATGTTAACTTATTGTAAATTCGACACCTTGCTTTACTGTTCATTATTCATTTATCATGAATAATTGTTTTTATCAAAGAACAAGAAAAAAGCTGATTCATAAATCTGAACCAGCTTTTTCTCCACACAAACCACTTAAACACAAACCGCTTATTTTCTCGCCGCCTTATTATGTTTCAGCACCTTGGCCTCGACATAAAAGACAATTTCTTCAGCGATATTGTTGCAATGATCGCCCATCCTTTCAATCTTCCGAATAATATTATGCATATTGAGCGCTTCATCAATTTCCTTCGGATGTAAAAGGATATAATCGCCGATGACTTTGTTAGAGTTTTTGGTGATTTCGTCGATCAGACTGTCTTTTGAGAATATGCTTATAGCCATACGTGAATTCTCATTATCCAATGCTGTCTTTGCATCTGTGCACATTGCCAGGGCACTGGTTAAGAGCTCTTCAGCCTGACAGACATTTAACAACTCAGGATTTATGGTATCACGTGGACTTTTGGCAACAAACTTTGCGATTCCCTTTGCAAAATCTCCAATTCTTTCAAGGTTGATTACAATCTTTATGATTGCAAGTGTAAGCCTGAGGTCAGAGGCTACCGGATTGTATAATGCAATGATATTTTCACAGTCACGGCCCAATTTAAGTTCAAATACATCGACCATCTTCTCCTTGAAAAGTATCTCTGAGGCAGCTTCTTTGTCAAAATTCAATAAAGATTCACGCGATGCTTTAATTTGTGAAATAACAAGATCCCACATTTCATTAAGCTCAATTCTAAGATTGGATAATTCAGTTTCCAGATGTGTCATAATAATTATCAGTTTGAAATATTTTAATAATTAAACAATTAATGTAGTCATTTTTAAGTAGAGGAATTAAATTATCTCAACCAAAACGACCGGTAATATAATTTTCAGTTTGTTTCCTTACCGGACTGGTGAAGATATCCGCGGTTTTCCCAAATTCGATGAGTTCGCCGATGTAGAAAAAACCTGTAAAGTCACTGACACGACCTGCCTGTTGCATGTTATGTGTGACAATCACAATGGTGTAATCCTTTTTAAGCTCATGAATCAATTCTTCTATTTTCGCTGTCGATATCGGGTCTAAGGCTGATGCCGGTTCATCCATCAAAACGACGGATGGAGAGATAGCCAAAGCACGGGCGATACACAACCGTTGTTGTTGTCCTCCGGAAAGTTCAAACGCTGATTTGTAAAGTTTATCATCCACTTCATCCCAAAGGGCAGCTTGTTTCAAAGATCGTACAACGGTTTCTTCTACAATATGTTTATCATTGATTCCATTTACGCGAAGACCATAAGCCACATTTTCAAAAACGCTCTTGGGGAAAGGGTTGGGTTTCTGAAAAACCATCCCTACTTTAATGCGTAACTCGTCCACATTCATACCCTTTTGATAAATATCTTCATTATCAACAAGGACACCTCCAGTGATTTTAACATTTTCAATCAGATCATTCATCCTGTTAAACAGGCGCAGGTAGGTTGACTTTCCACAACCGGAGGGACCAATTAAAGCTGTAACAGTATTCGGCTCCATTTGCATGGAGATATTCTTTAAGGCTTGAAAATCGCCATAAAACAGGTTAACATCTTTTGTTTCGATTTTAGCCATCTTAATTCATTTTTACTTTATTACTAAAATATCGTCTCAGGGCATTGGCCATTAAATTCATGATCAATACAATCATGATTAGCACCAGAGCTGTGCCATAAGCTATCGGTCTGGATTTTTCAATATCTGTTCCACTGGTTGCCAAGACATAAAGATGATAGGGCAATGCCATGACCTGATCAAAAATGCTGTGAGGAAGTTTTGTAGTAAAATAGGCTACTATAAATAGAATGGGTGCTGTCTCTCCCGAAACACGACCGATTGAAAGGATCAATCCGGTGATAATATTGGGATAAGAAATGGGTAGAACCACACGCCTGATTGTCTGTAGTTTGGAAGCTCCCAGCGCATAACTGCCATGACGAAAAGAATTGTCAACGGCTTTGAGCGCTTCTTCGGTAGTACGGATGATAACGGGTAACGTCAGCAATCCAAGTGTAAGTGATCCTGCAAGAATGGAGTCTCCAAACTTAAGGGTGTTCACAAATAATGAAATACCAAACAAGCCAAAGACTATGCTGGGGATTCCTGCAAGGTTGTTGGTCATCATGCGGATAAACTTCACCAGAAATCCTTTGGTAGCATATTCGTTCATATAGATTCCGGCAAGTACGCCTATCGGAAAACTGAAAAGAACGCTTCCTCCAATCAGACAAAAAGTTCCCACTATGGCGGGGTAAATTCCGCCCTTGGTCATTCCATCAGTAGGCATCGTCGTCAGGAAATCCCAACTGATCACAGAAAATCCTTTTATTATAATGAATCCCAATATGACAAACAATATCCCTACAACCAAAAAACTCAATGCCCTGAATAAACCAAAGGCCAATTTTTCAGTAAGTCGCTTATTACGAACAGTACCTTTTTGTAATTGAATGCTCATGGCTTAAAATTTACGTTTAGATGAAATGTACTCAACACCAAGGTTTATCAATAATGTGATGACAAACAGGACGCACCCTAAAACAAACAGCGCCTCATAATGAATCCCCCCTTGTGGTGACTCGCCTAATTCGGCGGCTATCGTAGCAGGTATTGTTCTGACAGGTTGTAAGAAAGTATGGGGTATGATCCCTGCATTCCCTGTCACCATCAAAACTGCCATGGTCTCTCCTATTGCCCTTCCAATACCCAGAATGGCGGCGGCTGTAATTCCTGAAATCGAGTAAGGGATCACAATACGGTAAATGGTCTGCCAACGGGTGGCTCCCAAAGCAAGACTGGCTTCTTTCATTGCCCTTGGAGTTGTGCGCATCGCATCTTCGGCAATAGTAATGATGGTGGGCAATGCCATGATGCCTAATATGATGCTCCCGGCCAATGCTGTTTCACCTACGGGTAGTTTGAAAACCGATTGTATCAATGGAACCAGGACAACCAGACCAAAGAAACCATAGATCACAGATGGGATGCCGGATAAAAGTTCGATGAGGGGTTTAAGGGTCTTCCGGATTCTGGGATCTGCAATCTCAGCCAAGTAGATTGAAACGGCCAACCCCAGCGGTAAGGCAATCAGAATAGCGCCAAAACTCACCCACAAGGTCCCAAGGATAAGTGGCAAAATCCCAAACTGAGCAACGGGAACGGCTGTAGGATACCATTCTTTTCCAAGGAAAAAATCTACTAAACTGATATTTTCTTCTGGCAGGATCTTTCCTTTGAATGCTTTGGTGACATATTTCATGGGAACAAACAAGACGATCCCACTCAGACTATCCGTCAACCGACTGATGCATGGAGTAAGATTTTCAAAGTTAGCCCCTAACTGTTCTTCGGTGAAATAGTTGGGTAAATCTTCAAGACGTACAATGATAATACTATCATTCTTGCCGCCTACTTGCTTCCAGTTGGTAATATTTTGATCAAATATTTCCTTAACATTAGCAGCCTTTATTTTTGACAATGGATTGGTCTTGTTTACAGCCATCACCATTTCATTCTGAAGCGTGCTCCTACTGAAAAGACCAAAACCCTCCTTGAAGAGAAAAATAACTATCAGAATTACGGCCAGACTGGTAATCCCCCCTGAAAGCGTGAGAATTCCTTCTATAAGTTTTTCGAATAACTTTTTGAAAAATTTCTTATTCATTCTGTAATGATTTTCCACAAATTATCTGAGGTAACAAGTCATCACTTCGACTTTTCGTAGACATTAACCTGATGCTATTTCTATGTTAATATAAACATACAATTACCCCGGGTAAAAATCACCCGAAGTAATTGAATTATTTTGAACTACGTTTATTTTGAAATTGGTACATATCCAACTTTTGAAACTATTTTCTGTCCTTCGGCTGACAACACAAATTTGATATAAGGGGTTACCTTCTTTTCAACCTTCGTATTATAATAATAGTAAAGCGGGCGTGTGATAGGATAAGTCTTGTTCATCGCTGTTGCAACGTCCGGAACTATAAAGGTTTTGCCTTTATCATAAGAGACCTTCAAAGCTTTGACTTGTTTATTAACATAAGCAAGACCTACATAACCGATGGCGCCTTTTGTCTGGCTGACACTCTGAATGATAGCGCCTGTAGCAGGCATACTTAATGCACTGTTGACAAAATTCTTGTTTTTTAAAACACTGGTCTTGACAAACTCAAATGTTCCTGAACTGGATTCGCGTGTATAAACAACTATTTGTAGATTAGCACCTCCAACTTCTTTCCAATTCTTGATTTTCCCGGTAAATATACCTTCGAGTTGTTCACGGGTAAGTTGATTGATCTTATTTGAAGGATTCACAACAATGGCAAGTGCATCATAAGCAACTATAACTTGTTTGTAAGAGATATGAGCTGCCGAAAGTTTCAGCTTCTCAGTCATCATGATAGCCCGTGAAGCCTGTGCAATGTCTGTAGTTCCGTCAATCAATGCGGCAAATCCAACTCCTGATCCCCCTCCTGTAACACTCACATTTCCCTTTCCTTCTTTAATGAAAGTTTCGGCTTCACTCTGTGACAGGGGCAACATGGTATCGCTGCCTACAATTTTTTGTGCAAATGAACCACAGGCTAATACGACCAGTGCAATCATCATTAATAATTTCGTTTTCATAATTTTTGGTTTATCTAATTGTTTGCTTTAAAGCAGTGATTGATTGATAGTATCAACCAGAACAGCCCTAAATTGTTTTTTAATTTTTATTTTAGGATTTATATTGTACCTAAAATGTGAAAACATCACCTTTTAAATTTTTAGAATAAGCGTCTTTGACATCGCGACTGGATAGATCTGTTGTGGGTTAGTTTTTAGAAAGTTAGTTTACGATACAAAGTAAGAACTAAGATATTACATGAGTGTTTCCTCAATGTTAAGCAATTATTAATTAATGGGCCGTCCATGTTAATTTAATGTTAAGCGTAGGATTTATTTTTCTGTAATTGTTAATTAATGACAATAAAGTTGTGATCCTTTCAATACAGCACTAATAAATTGTAAATTAGCGACCTGAATTCAGAAACCACAACTTTTTCATGTTCAGTCTATTAATAATTAACTTTATCTGATTTCCCGAAAAATGAATACGCTTCTACAATTCTTTCGGAAACTATATAAAACAAAAGTTGTGATCCCTGTTTCCAACATCAGGAAACAAGGCATTTCTTCTGAAGCGCTGGCACTGTCAATTTCAATCGGTATTATTGGTGGAGCCTTTCCGCTCATTGGTTTTGCTTCTTACATCTGTCTTTTTCTGACACTGGCTTTCAAACAAAATATAATCATCGTTCAGGTTGTGAACTGGCTTTCCTATCCCATTCAAATTATATTGTTGATCCCTTTTATGAAATTGGGAAATGCATTTCTGGGGAGCAGCGACATGACTATTACATTCCATCAGGTTATTGTTGCATTCCAGTCAGGAATGATGAATGGTGTCAAATTAATCGGGATTTTTTCTTTATATGGTGTAATTGCCTGGGCAGTAATTGCACTACCCACTTTTTTGATCGTTTACTCTATTCTCCTGCTTTTATTCAGGAATATTAAAAGAATTAAACTCAGAACCAATCTGTTTGGAGTAAGAAAAATCAAAGGTCAGGACATACCCCCACTGATTCCTTCGCTCAGATTGGAAATAACCGCAGTTGAGAAGATCGATTTTTAGTAGGGCCACCACTTATGATGGCCCACACATTTTTAATATTATCTCACGACAGAAAAAGCAGAAATCCTTAATCTGCAGTCCAAGGTACTTCTTTGCCCACCCTCCGGCTTTTATGGTTCCGAATGGAAGTTTAATAAAACTCAACATATATTTGACAATTGGCTTCCATGGCAAAGAGAACAAAACAAATAATGATGAGTTCTTACTTTTTAACGGTTATCCTATAGAGACCTGCACCATGGCGTTTTATCATAGGTGAAAATTCATTGGTGAAATTGCCAACACGTTTATGACTCCATAAATCAGTCACCGTAACGGTTCCTTTTAAACCGAGTTGATCGAGTTTAACAGCGATATTTGTTGAATCTGCAGGTACCGGTCCGATAGGATCCTGAGTGAAAACCATGAACTTAACATTTGAGCCTTCCGAGCCAGGAACCACTGCCTCATTGTCAAGGCCTGCCTTAGCTTTAAATCGGTTATAGCCTTCGGGCAAATTGTAAACGATCACTGATGAGGTATTGGTGCTGATGCCTGTTGCGTATTCTTTATTATTGACAATCAGAGGCTTGTTATTAACACTCTTGTTGATAATGGTCCTTTGTCTGCCTGTAGGCGCTTTTTCCCATTTCAAATCGGAAAGTTTAAGGGTATCTTTTCCAATCAACACAGGTTCAATCCAGTCAGCATTGTGCTTTTGAAATGCTTCCCCGTTATCGCTTGTTACCAGATAGAGTTTTTTGGCTCCCTTGATATCGATGTCGATGTCAACACTCTGGTTTGGAGTATTTTTAGTAATGAAACCACTTTTCCATGCCGCATTGTTTTCGTAAACCTTGACCTGATCTGAAGCATTAAAAAGTGCCAGAAACTTATCGCCGGTTTTAGGATCATCAGCAGTCCATGCGACTAAATCATTTTTATTGAACAATTGCTTGTTGTTGCTGCTGTGCTGATTCACATACAACATATCCGGATTTGTGATCAGCGATAAGGTGAATTCATCGTTATCGGGCAGGTTACCGCCAAACATCAGGGGTGAACGGAATATAGCAAAAAGCGACATCAGCGTAATCTGTTCATCTTTGGTAAATGCACTCATCCTGTTATCACCTCTTTCAGCTCGGATACCAATCCGGCCAAGTGGAAGCATATCCGCATCGGGGAAATGTCCTGTCCCGATAAAGGGTGACCAGCGGTTACAAACTGCAAAATGTTCTTTCAGTTGTGGCCAGTTATCCCAGAAGTCGCCGACTATCCTCCACATGTTGGCATGACTCTCAACGTGTTTGGCATCCTGTATCGGGGTTTCTCCCGGAGAAGTACTCAACACGATGGGACGTCCACAATTATCAATGGCTCTGCGGATCATCTCGATTTCTTTGAAGTGATAGGGAACAGAAAGGTCATCAATCTTCACGAAATCAAGACCCCATGAAGCATAGAGTTTGAAGATAGAATTATAATAGGCCTGAGCGCCATCTTTTTCGGTGACGACAGTGTACATATCTTTAAGCCAGGGGCACTGGCCTTCTAAACTATAAATATCAGCAGCTTTGGCCTTACTTCCAAGGATGGGTGTGTTCTTCTTAACGGCTTCAACTGGAATTCCACGCATCATGTGGATGCCGAATTTCAAACCTTTGCTGTGAATGTAATCTGCTAACGGTTTAAACCCTTTTCCATTAGCCGACGAAGGAAAACGTACTGGACTGGGCATCAGCCGACCATATTCATCCATCACATAAATAGCATCCTTTTCATTGTAACCGTGTGCCTTGTCGTTTTCAACGTACCAGCGGATGTCAACAACAATATACTGCCATCCTGATTTCTTCATGTTTGCTGACATGTAATCGGCATTGGCCTTTACTTCACTTTCAACAACCGTAGGACCAAAACAATCCCAGCTATTCCAGCCCAATACTGGTGTTGGAGCCCATTTCAAAAAAGCCAAACTATCGGGAGGAGCCAGCGTATGTGATGATGCACCGAATATCCCAAACAATATCAGTAAGGAGGTAGTGACAAATAATTTCATTATGCGTGGTGTTTTATGGATTTAAATCCGGGTTGCATTATTAAAATAAAATCGAGGGTAAATATACCAAAAGATGTGAAAACAAAAAACATTTTGGTCCTCAAACGGCAAAAATAAGCGTATTTTAAACACATATTAATTAAAATTTCAAAGTGAGAACTCCAAACCCTTCATTCTGATAGGTCATGGATGACTTGCTGCATCTCACCGAAATGGGATTCCATGCTGCGAATCAACTGAAATTGTGCTCTGCATCGCTGGATATTGTGCAAGGGATGCTGGATTTTATAATAATTATCCCCATCAATAAAGTCGGTTAAAAACCTGAGACCCATGATAAAGGCCATGAACTTTGCAGACAATGCCAGGTTCTCTATTTCTACAGGTGTTAAAAACTGATGTGCCTCGCTCAGGTATCCGGAAGTATATGCCTTAAAAAGCTCCATATCCAGGCTGATCTTTGAAAGATCGGCTTCATCCTCTACAGCTGTATTTGCAGCAGTCCGGATGGCATCACCAAAATCGTGCAGGACAGACCCCGGCATTACCGTATCGAGGTCAACCACACATTGTGCATGATGATTCAGGTCGAACAAGATGTTGTTAAATTTGGTGTCGTTATGGGTGATCCGAAGCGGGATAATCCCTTCATTGATCTTCCGGGTCATAGGCAGGAGTTCTTCAATCCGGTCTTCTACAAACCGGATCTCATCTGTAGCTTGCTCTACCCGGTTAGTCGGATTGGCCCTTACCGCATTTTGAAAGTTTTCAAACCGTTTCTCCATATCATGGAAAAAAGGAATCGTTTCAGAAATAAGACTTGCATTTAAACCAGAGAGGATCGATTGAAATTTTCCAAAGATCCGACCACCCTCAATTGCAATTTCCAGGTTTTCGATCTTATCAAAACTTATAGTATCGGGAATAAACAAACAACATCTCCAGTAATTTCCTTCATCATCCTGTATAAATGTTTTCCCTTCGCGGGTTTTGATCAATGTCAGTACTTCAATATCAGGATTGGATCCGGGAACGCTTTTTAAATATTCGCGGATAAAATCAGTGACCAATGCAATGTTTTGCATCAGTCCGGTTACGTTTTTAAATATATGATGATTAATACGTTGGAGGACGAAATCGGGATTTGTCTCTCCAATTGTTTCAACCTTTATAGTGTCGTTAATGTGACCGGAACCAAATGGCTTGAAGGATTGAAGTTGGGTCCCGGTATTAAATTGTGCAAATATTAAAGCAATCGGATATTGCATTATCTTAAATAGAGGTTGATTATTTCCATAGGTTTTCAGGATAAACGCCTTCTTTGACCAAATCCCTTATCTTGGTAACGGCCAGTGCACGATCTTCGCGATAGGTTACCCCAAACCAACGAGCCGTCGAATGCAGTAATCTTACACTGGTTTCTTTTGTTCCGATCAGGTCATTCACCACCGAAGGAATAAAAAACTCTGCTTTCGGATTTTGAATGTTGTTTTCCAGAAAATTCGTGAAACGATCAGACAGCTGTTTAAAGATCAGCGGGGTAAATCCCCAGAAATTCATTGAAACAACTGTATCGGATGGCAGAAACACCAAATCCCCCTTTTCATCCTTATAGGCAATGGCATTGTGTGAACGTTCGATCTGAGAGCGTTCGGTAACAGAGAGCAGAAAGTTGTCAGCATTTGCAAGACAAACTCCTCTGGATACGGATCCAAAATTGGATAGTGTGTTGGCTACATCGTAACCGACCATCGAATAAAGGTTCTCGTTGCTGGTCTTCAGGGTTGCAAAGAATTCAGCCAGGACTTTAAAAGCATCAGCGCCATAAAAATCATCGGCATTGATGACCCCAAACGGTTCATTGATCTTCGAGGCAGCCATCAAAATAGCATGCCCGGTTCCCCATGGTTTCACGCGTTCAGCCGGAAGCGCAAATCCTTCGGGCAGGTATTCAAGTTCCTGCAGGCAATAATCGACTTCGATCTTACCAGACAGTTTGGAGATGATCACTTCTTTGAATTCTTCTTCAATGTCTTTGCGGATGACGAAAACTACTTTTCCAAACCCTGCACGGATCGCATCATAAATCGAATAATCTATGATGGTCTCGCCATTGGGACCTAGTTTGTCCAGTTGTTTCAATCCTCCATACCTGCTTCCAAGGCCGGCAGACAGTATCAATAAAATGGGTTTCATCTTAATATAATTAGTTTATAAATAATCCTTTTTATCGTCTGATTTTGTGACCAGCAATGGCATAATAAAAAATGTAAAAATAAATGGGGACCATGATCCACAATGCGTGCTGGAACCCGATTCCTTGTCCCAACCTAGCATAAGATGGTGGAATTAAAGCTCCCCCTGCAATACCCATGATCAATAAAGCCGAAGCAATTTTTGTATACTGTCCAACACCATCCAATGCCAGGGGCCATAGTGCAGGCCACATCATCGCGTTAGCAAATCCCAACAGGGTAACAAAGAAAACAGCATTGGGGATCAGTGGAATGTTGAATCCGGGTAGGTTATTTAACCAGCCGAACATCGTTGAAAATATTTGATTATCCGTTGTTGAAGTCAAAGTTGCTCCTAAGGCAAAAACAACCCCCAGAACAGCAGATATCACAAGGGCACGGGCCTGTTTCAGATATTTAGGGATTAATACGATCCCGGTGATATAACCAATCACCATGAAGGCCATCGTATAGGAGGTCAGCCTTGGTGCATAATCCAGTTTAAGGTTTCGTCCAAACTGCGTGAGGCTGTCACCAGCCATGACCTCAACACCCACGTACACAAAGAGTACCAATATACCGAGGGCAAGATGTGGGATCTTTAAAGCAGCAGGGATTTGTTTGATAAATTCTTTTAAGCTCAGGTGTTCATCGTCATCTACACCTGAAATCTCATTGGGCAATGGTGAAAATTTGATCAGGAAAGCAAACGCAATCAGGATAAGCGCCATGCCTGTATATGGACCTACTAAACGTGCTGCAAATTCGTTCAACAACACATTCTTTTGATCTAACGACAACAACATCAGGTTTTCATCTTTAAACTTCTCCATTCCATGCATCACGAGAGCAGTAAGAATCAGCGGACTGATAAACCCTGCAAACTTATTACAGATACCCATGATCGCGATACGTTTTGCAGCACTCTCACGAGGACCAATAATGGTGAGGAAAGGGTTTGTGGCTGTCTGCAACAATGCGAGACCCGTTCCCAGCAGGAATAAACCGGTCAGAAAAACAATGAACTGTCTGGAATAGGCTGCAGGAATGAACATCAGGGCGCCTATGGCCATAATGATCAGGCCTAAAAATATTCCGTTTTTATACCCGGTCTTCTTCAAAACAAAAGAAGAAGGAAGGGCCATTACAAAATAGGCAATATAAAAAGCAAGCGTAACCAGACTCGCCTGGAAGGGAGTCAGTTCACAAGCAGTTTGTAGAAAAGGCATTAATGAACCATTCAGCCATGTAACAAAGCCAAAGATGAAGAAAAGTACACCAATGATTGTCAGTGAAATAAGGTAACTTCCTTCTTTTTTCGAAGCGATCGTAGTTGTCTTTGTCATAAATTTTACGTTGCGTATTATAGATATGTAAAGGTTACAAAGTTAAAATATTCTACTCTGGGTTCAGAAAATATTTTATATCCTTAAAAGTCATTTTAATTGTTTTTTAAATCATCTGATATCTTACAAAGACTTCAATGGCCTCATATTCTGCCATTCCCAACTTATCATACAGAATCGCTGTAGCTTTGTTACGATCTTCTGAACGTTGCCAGAATTCGCGTTTGTCAGAACCCATAAATAAAGCGCCATCTTTTTGTGACTGGTGTTTAAAAATAGCCAACCGCTTGATTTCAACCTCCTCAGGACTCAACGGTACGGCCATGTCAACTTTGTCAAGATCCCATTCCTGCCAGGCACCACGATACAACCAGATCCTGCAATTGTCCATCCATTTATCGTTCTTCATCCTTTGTACGGCTTCAAGAATGATATCGATACAGACCCGATGGGTTCCATGAGGATCACTTAAATCACCTGCAGCATAAATCTGATGGGGTTTTATACCTCGAAGAAATTCCATAGTTTCCAAAATGTCAATCTCAGTTGCAGGATTCTTTTTCACTGTCCCTGTTTCATAGAAAGGCAGGTTCATGAAATGAATTTTGTCTTCCGGTACACCGATAAACCGGCAAGCAGCCTTTGCTTCGCCGCGACGGATGGCTGCTTTGACCTGACGCAGTTCTTTGGTTTCAACCGTTTTGACATTTTTTTTCTTGTAGAAGTCGGCTGCAGATTCATAGAATGTATCAGCATCGAATTCAACATTGAATATGTTTTTGAACGACCTTACAAAGTCAAGATAGCGAACGGCATCATCATCACTGACAGCAATGCTCCCGGATGTCTGATACGCGATGTGAACATCATGCCCCTGTTGAACCAGGCGGGCAAAGGTTCCACCCATCGAGATGACATCGTCGTCGGGATGAGGGCTGAAGATGACCACTTTTTTGGGAAAAGGCATCGCACGTTCAGGACGTGTGGTGTCATCTACATCGGGTTTGCCACCGGGCCATCCTGTAATAGTATGTTGTAAGTCGTTGAATACTTTGATGTTTATTTTGTTTGATGGGCCATGTTCGGTGATCAGGTAACTCATCCCGTTATCGTTGTAATCACGGTCTGTAAGCTTCAAAATGGGTTTATCCAGTTTCTGACACAACCAGACAATTGCTTTCCGGATAAAACGATCGTTCCACTGGCATGGACCTACCAACCAGGGTGTTTTGATACGGGTGAGGTTGCCGGCCGCAGCAAGATCCAATACAATGGTAGTATTGGGATGGTTTTGCAAAAAAGATGTTGGGACAGTATCACTTACAGGACCTTCTACTGCCTTTCTGACAATTTCGGCCTTTAATTCTCCCCATGCCATCAGATAAATTTCGGGAGCGGCCATAATGGATCCAATACCCATTGTAATACCATAGCGGGGTACATTTTCTTCGCCATAAAAATCACCTGCTGCATCCAGACGTGTCAGGCTATCGAGCGCTACAAGTCGTGTTGTTGAATTAGGTGAAGATCCGGGCTCGTTAAACCCGATATGTCCTGTTCGGCCGATTCCAAGGATCTGAATATCAAGTCCACCTACCTCCTTGATTTTTCGTTCATATTCCTGACCTATCATTGATACTTCGTCCCTTGGGCTATCCCCTTTTGGAATATTGACGTTCTCAGCCAATATATCGATATGCTTGAAAAAATTGTCCCACATAAAACGATTGTAACTCTGACGATGATCAGGTTTTATAGGATAATATTCATCAAGATTGAAGGTGATAACATTTTTGAAGCTAAGTCCTGATTCTTTATAACGATGAACCAGTTCTGCATAGAGTCCTTTTGGTGTGGAACCTGTAGGCAGGCCAATCACACACATTTTATTCTTTTGGGTTTTTTCCTTAATCAAGGCCTCTATTCTATCGGCAACGGCCCTGGAACCTTCGTCGGCACTGGGAAATACATGTGTACGGATGCGTTCGTACCGGCGAACATATTCATCAGGATGATCTCCAAACTGCAAAAGAGAGGTATCTAGTAATTTTGGGTTCATACCCTTTAAATCGCCTTTTTTCATTTTACGCTATGTTCAATTGCCAACAAATTATTTATTAAAACTTATTTGAAGGATACTCTTTCAAATCCTCGAATATTTTATCGATGACCAATGCAAAGGCGCCAAGTAAAGCAGCCTTACCGCGAAGTTCGGAAGTTACGATCTGACAATCACGCTTGATACGTGAGATGGCATATTTGTTTAATGAGAGTTGAAGTGGGTCGATGATGTAATTCTCTGCAGCACCAATTTTCCCACCGATGATGATCATTTCGGGATTGAAAATATTGATCAGTACCGCGATGCCCTTCCCAAGCTGCTCTCCCATCTCAGAAAGTAAACCAATCGCGTACTGGTCTTCAAGATGTGCCGCTTCAACAACCATTTCAGCATCGATATGGTCAGGCCTTTCTCCGGATAATTTACCCAGAATAGAAACCATTCCATTGCTCATATCTTTTTGTGCCCGGCTTGCAATCGCTCGTCCAGAGGCAACCGTCTCAAGACACCCACGTTTGCCACAGATACACAGTTTACCTTCGGGTTCAACTTCAAGATGTCCGAATTCACCTGCAAAACCAGATTTCCCACGGTAGAGTTTACCGTTTAAAATCATGCCCATGCCTATCCCGGCACCGATTTTCAGACACAATACATTTTCTTTGCCCTGTGCTAAACCAAAGTAAGATTCGCCCAGCGCCATCACGCGTGCATCGTTTTCAACAAAAACAGGCAGATCAAACTTGTCCCGAAAAAACTTGGAAAGGGGACCATCGCTGAAGTTCTTATAGGTCTGACTCATTCCTGTGCGGGCATCAATCAGTCCCGGAAAAGCAACGCCAATACCGATCAGTTTCTTGGGATCAATGCCTGCACTCTTTACTAACTCCTTGAATTTCTGGTATATTTTTTCAACGATTTGTTCATCATGTTCCAATTCCAATTCGATAATCCCTTCATTCGACACTATCTGTCGGTTCAGATTCAAAATTGCTATGTGGGTAGAAAAACGACCCATGTCAATGCCCAGCACATAACGTGCTTCAGCATTTAACAAATAAAGATTGGGTTTGCGTCCACCGATTGAGGCTCCGATTCCATTATCGAGCACCAACCCTTCTTCTATGAGTTCTGTAATTGTACGTGTGATAGTAGGGATACTCATGCCAGTTGCTCTTCCAATATCGGGGATTGATTTATTGCCTTCCAGATAAAGCAGCTGAATGATTCGTTTCTTTAAAATATATTTTTTAAGCCTGACATTGGAATTTTCTTCCACCAAATCAGCACGACTGAAAATCGGATCTACATTCATTGGGTACCCTTCCTTAAGTGTGTTTAATTATCTCCCCAAAGATAAATACAATTTATCAAACCATGCGATTACATATTAATAATAATTATAAAGTTTTGCTTAATAATTATTTGTTTACTTCAACCGATAAGCCCAACCATTCATGCAGCCTCTCCATTACTGCTTTTTTTTGCTCTTCACTTAATGAACCTATTCTGGATGTATGACATCCATTGGGAGCATAAACTTTTAACGTCTTTGGATTATTCTCTATTCTGGCGGCAGAAGCAGACCAGGGATCGTTTTGTCCATATATGCATATGAGCTTATCAGCTTTTGTTCTCAACCACTCATCCACCTTTTTCATTGGCTCAGGATTATAGTTTACAGGAAGATTCTGAGGACCCAAGACCGTGTTTGGGTAGCTTATCTGTTTTAACCATTGTTTAAAAGGTTTGACATCATACCCGTAATAACCAAGTTCAGCATTGGCCTGGGCAAAGAAAGGTTCAAACTTCACGATTTCACTATCCCCAAAAGTCTGAGCGGGTACTGTCCGGCACAATGCATTCAGCAAAGTTTCATTGTCAGCGTTCTGATTGGGTATCTCTGTTACTGAATGACACCACTGCCAGTATGAAAAAGGATACTCCAACACGGTCTGGTCGAAAGCGGCTTCCAGACCAAAACGGTTAAAAGTGGCGTTCATCAGTTGTGCCTTCTTTTCAAAAGCAGGCAACAGCTCATTTTTATGTTCAAGAAGTTGCTTCTGGAATTGCTCTATCTTATCTCTCACTTCCGCAGTGCCGACGTTCTTCAAAAATGCTTCCTCTCTGGGATCTTCGAGCGCGAAGTTTATGGGCGCTACGTAAGCAACAGTAGCATCGACATCCTCAGGATAGAAAAAGCGGAAATAGATTGAGGTCTGTCCACCTTTACTGATTCCTGTAGATATCCATTTGCCGTGATAAAGCGCTTTGAAGATGCCTACTATCAAATGATGGTCTGCAGCAGCATTTTTGACTGTCATGTATTTCCAGTCGAGCGGAGATGGAACGCTTTTACCGAAATAACGGTGTTCTACAACAATCTGGTTGGCTTTAAACATCCGTGACAACTCTTCAGCATACATCGGGTTCTGGGCATAATCGGCCTGATATCCTTCGGTGACGAAGACCACAGGTTTTGTAAAGTCAGAATGGGAAAGGAACACCCGATGATGAAAATGTTGTCCGGTTGGGTTGTCATGATCTACCGGCTCATCAACCGTAATCACATAAGCCGACTTGAATATTTTGTTGGCTCTGATGGACGTGACGTCGACTACATCAGGCAGACTTTTAAGCCGCAATAGCAGCGAATCAGTCTGTGCAGCAGCGGTCTGTAAGAAGAATAATATTAAAAGAACCGGGAAGAATCTGGTTTTTATCATAAAAAGAAGTGGCTTAGAAGTCTATTTTTGCTGTCTTTTCTTTCAGCCATTTACATTCGGCATCGGGAAGAAATGGAGAGAGCCGGTCATAAACATTAGCATGATAGCTGTTTAACCAGGCCAATTCTTCTTTCTCCAACAGGTTGACTTCAATAAGATTGCGATCAATCTGACACAAGGTAAGCGTATCAAATTTCAGGAAAGAACCAAATTCATTTTTCAGGTAAGGAACACATAAAACCAAATTTTCAGTCCTGATACCGTGGTTACCTTCGCGGTACATAGCCGGTTCAACAGAGGTCACCATCCCTTTTTCGATCACATTTGAAGCAGGACCAGCTGCATTGGGACTGATACTTTGGGGACCTTCGTGAACATTGAGATAGAATCCCACACCATGACCCGTACCATGTCCGAAGTTGATGCCACTCTTCCAGAGGGCAATCCGTGCAAGGGCATCAAGTTGATATCCCTTTGTCCCTTCGGGAAATACAGCGTCAGAAAGTGAGATCGTTCCCTTCAAAGCAAGGGTGAAATCGCTTTTCTGCTCTTCGTTTGGAACCCCCAGAGCAACTGTTCGGGTGACATCGGTAGTTCCGCTCAGATATTGTCCTCCTGAGTCCAGAAGGAAAATACCTTCAGGTTTCAATTCCACATCGGTTTCAGGTGTCGGGTCATAATGAACAATAGCACCATGCGCAGCATATCCGGCAATGGTTTCAAAACTCAAACCTTTAAACACCAGCTGTTCTTTTCGAAATTCCAATAATTTCACGGCTGCAGAAATTTCAGTGATCTTTTCTTTACCGATATGTTTTTCAAGCCAGAAAAAGAACTTCACTAATGCGATGCCATCAAGCACCATCGTTTCCTGTAGATTGGCAAGCTCGGTTTCATTCTTTATCGATTTCATCAAGGTTGTCGGATTGGGCCCTTCAACTATTGTGACCCCGGGTTTCACGGCATCAAATAAAAACTGGTTTACTTTGCCGGGGGCAATGAGCAGGCTATCTCCTTTAGTTAATTTTGAAAGCGCCTCTTCAATATCATCATATCCGAAAACAAACACTCCATCATTTTTCAATCCCTCAAGCAACTCGGGAACTATTTTTGTCTCATTGACAAACAGGTTTGCAGATTGCATATCCATCAACAGATAACTCACAAATAAGGGGTTGTATTGAATGTCTGTTCCCCTGAGATTCAAAAGCCATGCAATATCATCAAGACTTGTAATCAAGTGATGGGTGACGTTTAATCGCTTCATTTCGTTTCTGACCTTTTCAATCTTTTCGGTTCTCGAAATGCCGGAATATTCAACATCAAGATGGAAGATAGGATTTAGAGGAATGGGAGGACGGTCTGTCCAGAGCGGTGAAATCAGATCTTCGTTGGTGATGAGCTCCATCTGCTTTTTTTCGAAAGCATTTTTAATCATCCTGACCGAATCAACCGATATCATTTTTCCATCTACACCCACACGCGTACCTACCGGCATGTTTTTCACAATCCAGTCTACATGTTCAGGAGTGTGCGGCACCTTTAGTTTGACGAGTTCTATTCCCGAACCTTTCAGTTCAGCTTCTGCCTGAAGAAAATATCTTGAGTCCGTCCAGAGACCGGCAAAGTTTGAGGTCACGACAAGTGTCCCTGCTGATCCCGTAAAGCCTGAAAACCAGGACCTTATCTGCCAGAATTCAGGCATGTATTCACCCATATGGGGATCGGTACCGGGAATAATATATGCATCGAAATCCGAAAGTGCCATCAGGCAACGGAGTTTATCCAGTTTCTGTAATGGGTTCATGGTTTTGGTTGTGTTGATGAGTCAAAGATATAAAAAGAAACGATTTTTAAAAGTCTTCGTGTGCTGTTCTGTTGATAATTTCGTTTTGAAGGTCCTCGCCCAGGTCATTGAAATAATCGCTGTAACCGGCTACCCTGACAATGAGGTCTCTGTATTTTTCAGGATGCAGTTGAGCATCACGCAATGTTTCGACCGATACTACATTAAACTGAATGTGATGACCATCCATTCTGAAGTAACTTCGGACCAGGCTTCCCAGTTTAGCAATGCTTAATTCATCTTCAAAGAAAGAGGGGGAGAATTTCTGGTTGAGCAGCGTGCCACCTGTCCTGATATGATCGAGCTTGGCAGCTGAACGAATAACAGCTGTAGGTCCTTTTGTATCACATCCCTGAACCGGTGAAATTCCCTCTGAGAGCGGCTGATGGGCTTTGCGCCCATCGGGCATGGCTCCCATCATATTCCCAAAATAGACATGGCAGGTCGTTGGGAGTAGATTGATCCGATGATTACCCCCAATGGAAGTCGGACGACCATTGACAGCGTCGTAGTAAACTTCAAACACTTCACGAGCCAGATCATCGGCATAATCATCATCGTTACCGTATTTGGGTGTCTTGTAAATCAGGTCGAGCAAAAAGGTTTCGGCCCCTTCAAAATTATCGTGTAATACCTGCAGGAAGTCACCCATTCCTAAAGTCTTTTTTTCAAAGACATTCAGTTTAATAGCTGCCAGACTGTCTGTTATGCTTCCAAGACCGACACCCTGGATATAGGTAGTGTTATAACGTGCTCCACCAGCATTGTAGTCGCGGCCATTTTTGATACAATCCTGCGTCAGCAAAGAGAGAAACGGAACCGGCATATGGGTGGCAAAGATACTGTGGATAATGTTATTGCCCGTTATTTTAATGTTGATAAAGTAATTCAGTTGCTTTTTAAAAGCAGCGAAAAGTTCTTCAAATGAGCCGAAGGAACGGGGGTCGCCGGTTAATGGGCCCAGTTGTTTGCCGGTCAGGGGATCTAGTCCATTATTGAGGGTGAGTTCAAAGATCTTGGGGATATTGAAATAACCGCTCAGAATGTAGGCCTCTGTCCCAAAGGCACCACTTTCTACACATCCGCTGGCTCCTCCATTTCGGGCATCTTCAACACTCTTGCCCTGTCGCATCAACTCCTGACCTATCGCATCCGTGTTAAAGATCGAAGGCTGTCCAAAGCCGGTCTTCACAATCCGTAATGCCCGATGCAGGAAACGGTCGGGGTTTTTCTTGCTGATCTGGACCATGGAACTGGGTTGTAAAAGACGCATCTCTTCGATCACATCAAGTATGATAAAAGAAAGATCATTGACTGCATCTGATCCATCAGTGTTGACACCTCCCAGATTAATCAATGAAAAATCGGTATAGGTATTACTTTCTTCGGCCGTGATCCCTACTTTAGGGGGTGAAGGGTGATTGTTGAATTTTATCCAGAAGGCCTGAAGCAATTCACTGGCCTTTTCCTGCGTCAGTGTCCCGGCTTCTAGTTCATTTTTATAGATGGGATAAAGACTACGGTCCAACCTCCCCGGATTGTAGGAGTCCCATGGATTTAATTCTGTGATAACACCCAGATGTATAAACCAGTAATGTTGCAGGGCTTCGTGAATGGTTTTGGGAGCATGGGCAGGAACACGGCGACAGACGGCAGCCATTGTTTCCAACTCTGCCTTCCGATCGTTGTCTTCACACTCTTCAGCAAGATGCTCCAGCTTTTCAGCATGGCGTTCTGCGAAAAGCATGATAGCTTCTGAGGCAATCTGCATGGCCTGCAGCTCAGCTCTGCGCTCATAAGCTTTGGTGTCTTTGTAAAAATCAAGTTCTGCTATAGCGGTTCTGATTTCAGCTTGCAAATCCAGCATCCCAGTTCGAAACATCTTATCTCCCAATGTTGTATGACCGGGTGCTCTTTGTTCCTGAAACTCCGTAAACATGCCTGCAGCATAGGCATCCTTCCATTCGGGCGTGAGGTTGTTAAAGATCCTTTCACGGTTTGTCTTTCCTTTCCAGAATGGAATTATCACATCGCGATAAGCTTCCTTGGTCTCTACGTCTACATGGAACCAAACCTTTTTGCGTGTGTTGAGCACATTCAGATCGTTTATCGTATGAAGATTGATTTCCGGATATGTGGGTGTAGCTTTAGGAGCCGGTCCGCGCTCTCCGACTATCAGTTCTCCTTCTCCGATATAAATATCCTTATTTTCAAGGATATAGTGCAAACTTTTGGCACGCTGAACGGGAATAGGATCAGCCAAATTATTGATGGTGCTATAAAATTCCGTCACCAACAATGCACGTTCAGCAGACAAACAACATTCTGCATTCAGGCTTTCTTCGCGAAGTTTCTTAATACGATTATTCATGGTGTCATTCTTTTAAAGTAGGTGGATCATCCTCCGATTTTAACAGTAAATCCGGTATCAGATAATTTCATTTTTAATGTTTCAAGTTGTTGCTGATCGGGTTGAACAAAAACATAGTCTCCCGTTTTGAGTCCCAACCTGTCATATTTATTCTTTGCAGCAGCATGATAAGGCAACAAAAAAAGCCTGTTCACAGCAGGATACAATTCTAATAACAATTTTTTTAGTTTATCTGTTTCTTCTTCTGTATCATTGACGCCGGGAATGACAGGCATTCTCAGCCATATTTCCTTACCCATCGCGACAAGCAGATGAAGATTGTTGATAATGATATGATTAGAAACACCTGTAAACTCAATATGTTGCTTTTCATCCATCAATTTAAGATCGAAAAGAAAAAGATCCGTGAGTCCTGCTATCCTGCGAATGACCTCGGGAGAAGCATAGCCACATGTATCAATGGCAGTATGGATTTCACGCTCCCTACATAACGTTAAGGTCTCTGCCAGAAACACGGATTGCAGTAATGGTTCTCCTCCCGAAAAAGTAATTCCTCCTGTTGATTCATCAAAAAAGAGTCTGGATTTTTCTGCTTCAGTTACAATTTCCTGTGGAGTCATTCTAACCCCCACTGTCTCCGTTTCATCGAAGACCTTCTCCCCGATCCTGCGTTTGGTGATAATGGGCTCTGCAGAGCTCAGCCTACTTTCCGGATTATGACACCAATGACAAGCAAGTGGGCATCCCTTTAGAAATACGGTAGTACGAATACCGGGTCCGTCGTGCACTGCATAATGTCTGATATCAAATATCAAGCCCTTCATCAGCAAGGAATTTTAAATAAAAATACAATCAATAATTTCATTATCAGGTAATGAGAAATAGTGCCTGAAGCTTAAAAAGGAGAGCAAAAACTAACACATCCAGCACTCGTAGAGGCCGCGACCATATTTGTGATATAAGCAAATACACCGGTTTAAAGACATTAAAGCTGTGGTTTTTTAGAAGCCATAAAAGTATAATATTGTGTAGATTATATCAAGTGTTTTCTGCTTCTTAATCAAATTATTTCAATTTCAAGAATCTAAAGGTACCATCAACAATGGATAACTTGTCTATCCCTGATTTGCCATCTTTCATAAACCTGATCCTGACAATAGCAGTTCGTCTCGGACTGACTTTTGTAGCGGAATTATGGGTATGCAACACATAAAACAGCTCACCCTTTTTCCCTTTTACAATGTCACCATGACCGGAACCATTCTGACCAACATTTATTCTGTTTATGAATGGATTTCTATCATATTTTGTCCAGGGGCCCATTGGGCTTTTGCTCACTGCATAGCCCACCGCATAATCAACATTCCTGAAATCATTGGCGCTGTAAAGCAAATAGTATAATTTTTTATGTTTAATCACAGTAGGCCCTTCCGTTATGATCCACTGAGAGTTTGCCGTATTTTCCCAGGGCTTGGTTACTTCAATACAAAGCTTTTCGGTCTCCTTCTTTACCGTCATCATATCATCATTCATTTCAGCAACAAAGATCCGATTCCCCCCATTGGCAACAATAACATAATACAGGTATTTTTTTCCATTATCGTCCATGAAAAAAAATGGATCAATTTGTTTTACATCTTCCGACACGGGAGCAATCTTTGCTTGCTTAAATGGGCCTAAAGGACTATCGCTGACAGCAATGCCAATGTGCTCATCGGCAGCATAAGCCATATAAAATTTATCATTGTATTTAAATACCTGAGGAGCCCAGAATTTTGAGGTGCCATAGGAGTCGCCTTTTCTCAATGCCATACCACTCGAATTACCCACTGGCCCATGCCATGATTTTAAATCCTTAGAGGTGTAAGCTGCATAACCATTTCCTGATCCGGTACCATATAAATAATAGGTTCCTTTATTAAAAAAGATAGTGGGATCGGCAAGAAAAAGACTCTTACTGTCGTCATTCTGCGCCTGTGATTTCAATACGGTTGGAGTAGCAAGAATAAATACACTCAACAACAGAAGAAAATACAAAGATCTTGAGTAACTTTTTAACATAGTAAAGAACGTTTAGAAATTGATTGTAAATATAATGTAAAAGAACAGGTAGTTCATCGACATCAGAATTTGTACATCATTTTTTTCTAAATAATTCGGGTTTAAACAACCTGTCATTTAACTGAGCAAAGATCATTCCGCTAAGCATTAATGCACAACCGAAAAGGGCTCTTGAACTCAGGTGTTCATTCAGCAATAGCCAGCCGCCAAAAGCTGCAAAGACCGTTTCGAGGCTCATGATGATGGCTGCATGAGCAGGATGGGCCGTCTTCTGAACCACGACCTGAAGCGTGAAGGCAATGCCTACCGAAAACAGTCCTCCATATAATATAGGTATAGCAGCTTGCCAGATGGATGAGATTTTCACTGTTTCAATGGCGAAAGCAATCAAAAGACTGATCAATCCGGCAGTCAAAAACTGTTGGATCGATAATTTGATGGGATGATTATAAGGCGAGAGCCAACCAATAGTGAGAACATGAAATGCCCAAAAAACTGTACTTAATATGATAAGGAGATCACCCCGTGAAATGTGGAAATTTCCTGTTACACTCAAAAAATACATGCCACTTACAGCAAGGAAAACGCCTATCCAGACCCCCGGACCTGTCTTGTGTCGAACGACCAACCCAAAAACCGGAACCAATACCACATACAAACCCGTTAAAAAACCTGTCTTTCCAGCTGAAGTATATTGCAAACCATACTGTTGCAATCCCATTCCGGTACACAGAATCAATCCCGCCAACAATCCACCCCATTTTATCCAGAAAGGACTCAGGGGCTTCTTCTTGGTATGCGGTGCAGAATAAGGAAAAATATAAAGCAATGGAATAAGAGAAACACCCCCTAAAAGAAATCTAACGCCGCTATAGGTAAAAGGACCCACATAATCCATCCCGATCCGCTGGGCAACAAATGCCAGGCCCCATATCATGGCTGAGAGCAGTAACAATAAATCAGAACGGAGTGTACTTGTCTTCATGAGGCAAAAGTACGATTTTAGACTAAATAATTATTTTGATTCCTTCTTGAACTCAGCAACCCCGTCATCCAAAAACTTAATGAAATTCTCAACATTCAGATCATAGGCCTTGGGTTTATTGAGTAGTTCCCCCTTGGTATCCAGCAACACGTAATAGGGCTGAGAATTTATCTTGAACCTTGTAATCTGCAGATCAGCAAATTTCTTCCCGATTGTCTTTTTAACCTTACCGTCATAAGCTGAAGTCACCCAATCACTTTCAGGTAATTCTGTCCGGTCATCAACATACAATGCTACCACGATATAGTTCTCTCTCAGTCTTTTCAAGACCTGTGGATCACTCCAAACGTTGGCTTCCATCTCGCGGCAATTAACGCATCCCCATCCGGTGAAATCAATAAACAGGGGTTTGTTCTGCTCTTTCGAACAACGCAGCGCCTGGTCGTAATCAAAGTAACCCTTGAGGTTATGGGGTAGGTGGAGGACATCAGAAAACTTGGGCGTTTCACAAAGCTCTTTATCCTGCGCAGTATTACTATTGGAACCTGCATTCTCAGCAATTAACCTTGTTAAATCAAAGTCGAGACTGGTTTCGGGGGGCAGATAACCCGATAAAGCTTTAAGCGGAGCGCCAAACATCCCGGGTATCATATACATCACGAATGAGAAGGTGATGATGGCAAGCATGAGCCTTGGAACGGTGACATGCTTTACCTCGCTGTCGTGTGCAAATTTGATCTTACCCAGTAGGTAGAAACCCATCAGGATGAAGATGACGATCCAGAAGGCTAAGTAAACCTCACGGTCCAGTATGTGCCAATGGTATGTCTGATCTGCAATGCTCAAAAACTTTAATCCCAGCGCCAGCTCCAAAAATCCTAAAACTACCTTAACCGAATTGAGCCATCCTCCGGACTTGGGAAGGTTGCTCAACCAGGAAGGGAAGAGGGCAAATAGGGTAAAGGGAAGGGCAAAGGCCATTGAGAAGCCTAGCATCCCGATAATAGGCATGATGACCTTGCCACCGGCTGAGGCAACCAGTATGGCGCCTACAATGGGTCCTGTACAAGAGAAAGAGACGAGCACAAGTGTGAAGGCCATGAAGAATGCTCCTGCATAGCCACCTTTATCTGCTTGACGGTCTGCCTTATTGATCATCCAGCTGGGTAGCGTGATTTCAAACATCCCAAAAAAGGAGGCCGCAAAGAACAGGAAGATCAGAAAGAAAAAGACATTGGGGATCCAATGGGTACTTAAGAAGTTGGCAAAGTTAGCCCCAAGGGTTACGGCTACGATGGTACCGATCACGGTATAGATGGTGATGATCGACAGACCATAAGTGACCCCTTCCATCCTTGCTTTGGCCTTGCTCTTGGCTTCGTTCAAAAAGAAGGCAACGGTCATAGGGATCATTGGAAAAACACAAGGGGTCAGAATGGCAAGCAGGCCCGATCCAAAGGCCAGGAAGAACCAGCCCCAGAGGGATTTCTTGTCGTTGTCGTCTGATTTAGTATCAATAGACTTTGCAGAAGCAGCCTTTATGGTTGCTGTAGGAGCTGTCGAAGAGTCTTTTTTTGCATTAGAAGCTGTTATTGGCTGAGCCTGTTGAGGCCCTGAGGCTGATGTGGTGACGGGTGTTGTCACAGTTGCAATAGCTCCCGGAACACCCTTGAGTGCAAATTCAAAATCCTGTTCTTGTGGTGGAGTACACTGCGAGTCATTGCAACTCATGAACTCAATCGTTCCTTTTAAAACAGTCTTTGCAGCATTTACTTTTATAATCTGTTTAAAGATCGCTCTCACAGAAAAATACTTCAGGGTCATGTTGAAGTTCTTGTCAAACTCCTCGGTGGGTTTAGGTTCTGAAACCTTGCCGATTATTTGTACTGCCGCGTTCTTATCATATTTGAAAGAAGTAACAATCGGTCCGCCGGCAGGGAGAAACTGTGAGTACATGTGCCATCCCGGTTCGATGGTAGCAATAAAAGATAGTTCTGTCTCATTATTGGGCAAAGCTTTCTGACTGAATGTCCAGCTCACTGGGTTATAGATCTGTGCTTTAAGAGAGATGAAAACAAATAACAGTATGAAAAATGACAGGACTTTTTTATTGATTTTCATAGGATAAATGGGCAGATATAATGGTTTATAAAAAGACTGATTGGATAAACAAATTTAGATAAAATATTCCTTAAACAAATGAGTATAAAATCACATGGGTTTTGTATTAAAGAGTTCAGATAAATCCCGTGTCTCGTTCTAATTATGGTTGTCTATTCCATTTTTATAATCCTGAACAAAGTATAAAATATAAAATTTACAGGTATAATAATTAGGCATTTTATAAATCACAATAAAAATTCGGGTTGAATACGAATGTTTTCATTTTTGTAAACGTTTAATAGATTCTCTCTCCAAAAGTAAAAGTTTATTATACCTTTGAATTCTATTTTCAGATTTATGCAATTTTAAGTTTTTCTTCTGATGGGTAAAAACCATATTACCATACACGACCTTGCCAAAGCCTTAAATCTCAATGCTTCCACTATATCCAGAGCATTAAATAATCATCCAAAAATCAGCACAGAGACAAAAAAACTTGTACGTAAGCTGGCCGATGAGTTGAATTACAGGCCAAATGCACTGGCATCGTCTTTAAGGAAGGGATCGGCAAACACGGTGGGTTTGGTGGTTCCAAGGGTAAACAGGAATTTTTTTGCCAGCGCTATTGAAGGGATCGAGGCTGTACTCAACAAAGCGGGTTATCACCTGATCATTGTTCAAAGTAACGAAAGCCTGGTAAAGGAAAAGGAATGTATCAATTCGTTGCTGAATGCCCGCGTGGATGGTATCATCATCTCTATCAGTTCGGAAACCTCTGACTTGTCACATCTCATTGCTGTTCAGGAAAAAAATGTTCCTTTGATCTTTTTTGACCGTATTCCACTGAATATAGAAGCTGGAAAAGTGAAGCTGAACGATTACATGGGGGCCTACAAGGCTACGGAATATCTGATCAACAATGGTTATAAGCGCATTGCTCATCTGGAGGGCCCGCGCCATCTGCAGATGTATGCTGAACGCAAGAGGGGCTATATGGCTGCACTGAGCAATTATGGTCTACCGTGTGAGGATACGATGATCATCGAAAACTGTCTGACTCAGGAAAAAGGTTTTGAAGCTGCCGCGAAGTTAATGTCAATGGAATCGGCTCCGGAAGCAATATTTAGTGCCAGTGATTATTCGGCCTTAGGCGCTCTCATGTTTCTAAAAGAAAACGGGTTCAATATTCCGGGCAATGTAGCCGTATTTGGTTTTTCTAATGAGCCTTTTACAAAGCTTATGGATCCCCCACTCTCATCGATTGAGCAGTTTCCATATAAAATGGGTGAAGCGGCTGCACAACTCTTCCTTGATGAGATCAATGATAAAAATTATCTGCCCAGGACCATTGAAATCATGCCGGAGGTGATGGTTCGTAAATCAGTGATTAGAGTTTAAAGGATGATAATAAATACACCCCTCGGGATAAGCGGCCAGTTTGGTGTATTGATGTTCTTTCAATAACTTACTTAGGCTGAGCAGCTCCGGATCAGCATTATCATAAAACCATACCAAATAATATTCCCTCTTCTGATCTTCTTTAAAGTCAGCATTTTCGCTTTTCGATTCTACATGGGGAACCAAATCTGCCCTTAGTCCTGTAAAGAGATAAACTGCTTCGTTTCCATCAGAATAAATCCTCCCATCATCCTTAAAAAGGGTCTTATGCATATTCATATAATTCAAGAGGGGGGAATTCTTCCAGGCGTCTTCAGCATAACCGGGGATGCCTTCTTCTTTTGTCCTGAGATAAGAGATCCTGCTGTCTCTTAACTGTATAAAGCTGATAACTCCGAAAAGCAAAACGAGCAATGATACGAAGCTCAACTTTTTCCAACCAATTAATTTTGAAATCGTCCAGGTGATGACAAAAGTAAAGGGCAACAAAGCAGGCAGGTAAAGCGGTGATAATAACCTGACGTTTAAGGTCTCATATCTCGAAAAAGTAGCTGAAAAGATCATGAACAAAGTGTAAACGATAAAGAAAACCGCACAGATGTTCCAGAAATTATAGTACCTATTTGTTTTGTAAATGTGGATGATATGGGAATAAATATAAAAGAGAAAGAAGGCAATACCTATCAGTAGGATGATTTCAACCGGAAAATTGTTAAAAGAAAAAAACTGACCGATGACCCTGGAATAATTTTGAATGTTCTGACCTAACGAGGTTAGACTATGTTCTCTGTCGCCCATTAACATTCCGGTAAACAAATAGTTCCGATATAAATTGGCAACAAGGAAAATACTGCCGATGATTCCAAAAATGGAAAGGTGAACGATCTTCCTACCGGGTTTCAGTTTCCTGTCCAACAACAACATCAGTCCCCCGGCTCCAACCAGTGTAACTCCGGCATAACGAACCACGCATGAAAACCCAGCCAGGATAGCAACCACTACTAAAGCCCGGATTGTTTTGGTCTGACCATAACGGTGAAGGGCCAAAAAGAATAAAAGGATCAACACCAGAAAAAGAGTCTCAGACAATATCATGGTATAGATGCTCAACAATGCCGGACTGAAAACGATCAAAAACAGGAAAGGAATCTTGATCCACCTGTTTTTTGTCGAGATATGATTGATGATGCCACCTGAGAGATAAATCAGGCAGAAGTAAAGGAACATGTTGATTACTGCGCCACTTTGAACCGTATCTATACGTGAAATAAAAAGGACAAGGCTCAGGAATGCGGGATAACCAATCGGAAAGTCTGTTGTTGGAATCCCTTCAAACTCAAAGAATCCTCCTCCATGAACGACGCTTCGGGCGGTACTAAGATAAACGATGGAATCGGGCTCCAAACCAATTCCTCCATGTCGGGAAAATAAAAATATCAATAAGGCACCGATAAGTCCGGCGATAGCAGCGTCATAATTTTGTCTAAGCGAGAAGAGACTTGAACCTGGGCTCATTCGTTATGTTAAGGTGGCTGTTTGAAAAATTAATTTTCTAACTTAATATCCTTCACATTCAACTGGATCGACTTTGATCCGTTGAAGTCGTTTTCTTCGATATTGTAACAGATGCTGAAAGTCTTGCCCTGCATGATATCATCAATGTACTCGCCTTGGTGAAAAGCAATGGCAGAATAGGGGAAACAGGTGATGTCGGAATGGATCACAGTCAATTTAAGATGGTTCTTGCCTACCACTTTTGCATTTCCTGTATCCACGACCTCGCCAGATCTGAAAACGGGTGATATATTCCCCGGTCCAAAAGGTGCAAACTGGTTAAGGATGCGCAGAAATTTTGAATTGATGACACTCAGTTTTATGTCCAGGTCGATTTCGATTTCTGGAATGAGCTGCTCGTCCAATATGGTTGCACTCACTATTTCTTCGAAGCGATGTATGAATTCAGGCAGATTTTCAGGTTTCATCGAAAGACCTGCAGCATATTTATGTCCTCCAAAGTGTTCAAGCAAGTCGCTGCATGCATCAATGGCATCATACACATCGAAATCCTTGACTGAACGTGCAGACCCAGTGATCAATCCATTCGAAATAGTCAATACAATGGTTGGCCGGTAATAGGATTCGGTCAGGCGGGATGCCACAATCCCAATCACCCCTTTATGCCAATCGGGATTATAAATTACGGTTGATTTTTTTGAAAGTATCAGGGGATCTGAGTCGAGAGATGTCAACGCTTCCAGTGTAGTGTTGATATCCATCGTTCTACGTTCTGTATTGTTGGCATCGACAGTAGCGGCTGATTCTTTGGCCTCTTCAAGCGATTTGGCGACCAATAGTTTTACAGAATTCCTTCCGCTTTCGACGCGTCCTGCAGCATTTATCCTGGGTCCTATCAGGAAAACAATGTCGTTGATGTTCATCTCGCGGGTGAAGGCATTGGGAATTGCTGGCATCGCTGGTGCAGATTTTAAATCTGCACCAGCGAAGTCTGAGGTACCATTAGACGTTACCGACTTCCGCAGAATCCTGCAATAGGCCAGGATTGCTTCCAGTCCGGGTCTTGGATTTGAATTGAGCAGCTTTAATCCGAAATGAGCAAGGATTCTGTTTTCACCGGTGATCGGAACAATATCTGAAGCGATACTCACCGCTACCAAATCGAGCAGTGGATACAATGAATCGAAAGGAATGTTATTTTGAAGGGCATAGGCCTGAACGAGTTTAAAACCTACACCGCAACCTGATAACTCTTTATAAGGATAGTCACAGTCAACCCGTTTGGGGTCGAGAACAGCAACTGCAGCAGGAATGGTTTCTCCCGGTCTGTGATGATCGCAGATAATAAAATCTACTCCTTTATCCAGGGCATATTGAATTTTCTCTACAGCCTTGATCCCACAATCGAGGGCGATCACCAACTTGAATCCGTTATCAGCAGCATAGTCGATACCGGTTATTGAAATCCCATATCCCTCCTTGTCGCGGTCCGGAATATAGAAATCAAGCTCACTATAATGTTCTTTGAAAAAAGTATAGACCAGCGCAACAGCAGTGGTACCATCAACATCGTAATCGCCGTAAATCAGAATGTGTTCTTTGTTTTTAAAAGCCTGGTCAATGCGTTGGATGGCTTTGTCCATGTCCTTCATCAGGAAGGGATCATGCAGGTTCTCAAGTGAAGGACGGAAGAATTCACGGGCTTCGTCAAAAGTGGTTATTCCCCTTTGTACCAGCAACTGCACAAGATTCTCGTCGATCGAGAGGTCCTGGCATAGCCGAGACACAACCTCGGGGTCACCCTTTTCTTTTAATACCCAACGTTTCTCCATTTTCATTTTTTAAAAGGTAAAGATACGAAGAATGAAATTAAGAGAAGAATAAAGTATGGAGGGAAAAGTGGAAAGAGGGTGAATTGGTTAGAAAGTTGACCGCATAGCCTCAACCGGATCAAGACGTGAAGCGATCCAGGCAGGGATGAACCCCGAGACCAAACCGATTATACTCGAGATTGAAATCCCCAGGATGATATTTTTCTGGGTCAACACCAATGGCATTGAGAAGGCCGATGAAGCAATCAACGTCCCGATGTAGATGATCAGCAATCCTATAATTCCTCCCATCACCGATAAGAAGATCGATTCGATAAGGAACTCAAGCAGGATAAATGACCTTTTAGCCCCCATCGACTTTTTGATACCTATAATGGTAGTCCTCTCCTTTACGGAAACAAACATGATATTCGCAATTCCAAATCCTCCTACAAGGAGTGAAAAGCCCCCAATCACCCATCCTACCATGGATATAACGGCAAAGATAGAGTCAAAGCCCTTGGAGATTATGCTTGTTTCATTGATTGCGAAGTCGTCTTCGGCTTGAGGTTTCAATTTATGAACTGATCGAAGGATTCCTCTGAGCTCATCTGTAAGTTCTACATTCGAAACCCCAGGTTTTGCCCTTACCATTAAACGGGATTCAACATCACCATTAAAGTTAATGAAGTTGCGGCCATAGAGTACGGGCACCAATACCTGGGTATCGGTGGAACCCCCAAACATATTATCGCCGACCTTTTTAAAGACCCCGATCACTTCAACTTTCAGACCAGCAATCTTTACAAAATGACCTATCGGGTCAATGGGTCCGAACAGATTATCGGCAATAGTGTAGCCAATAATACCTACATTCCTACCCATTTGAAATTCCTGGCTTGAGAAATAACGCCCTTGTGCAATATCAAACACAGTCAACTTATCATAATCCGGTGAAACAGCAACAATGCTTGTTCCTGAAATAGAATTATCCAGATAATTAACGTCCTTATTCACTGCAATATAATATGCTGAAAGATCTGATGCATTGGACCGTGCCTGAACTTCAGCCAGATCGGCCAGCTTTGGTTGAGGACGCTTCATGTATTTCCACCATGCATAATCAGCCCCCATCGTCCAGGGCCACTTCTGAACGAACAAAACGTTGCTCCCGATTTCTGAGAGGCTCTTTTTGAAGTTTCTTTCGATTGAATCAAAAACAGTAAAAACAGAGATTACACAGAATATACCAATTGTTATTCCAAGCAACGAGAGGATGGTTCTTACCATATTCACCCTCAGGGCATCAACAGCAAATATGATGCTTTCCTTAATTACTCGTATTAATATCAATCTTCTCATAGCTATATTTTCGTTAAGGACTTTATCTGAACTTATTTAGGGTTGTTATGACAATGTAAAAATACAACAATTACTTCAAAGTACTTGTAAATTGATGTGAATTTAAGTAAATTTGCAAACTTTTAATAATCAATCCCATCGCTTGCTTTAGAATTGAAAATCACCTGAATGCAGATGATCAGTTTCCTCGTTCAGGAGTCCTAATTTCCAATTTTTCAGGGGATAAACATGTAGAATATGAAGAAAATTAACAGTGCACTGATCTCGGTATATCACAAAGATCGTATGGATGAAATTGTGAAACTGCTCGTTAAATATGGCATAACCATTTATTCCACCGGTGGCACATACGACTACATAAAAGGTCTTGGAATTGAGGCTTATACAGTAGAATCGCTTACACAGTATCCTTCTATTCTTGGGGGAAGAGTGAAAACGTTACACCCAAAAGTCTTTGGTGGCATTTTAGCAAGACGTGAAAATGAACAGGATCGAGGTCAGATGACAGAATATGGTATCCCTGAAATAGATCTTGTTATTGTCGATCTCTATCCATTTGAGGAAACCAGGGCGCAAACTACCGACGAAGCTCAGATCATCGAGAAGATTGATATCGGTGGCATATCTCTGATCCGCGCAGCAGCAAAGAACTTTAAAGATGTTGCAATTGTACCTTCAAAGGCTCAATATAATTATCTCATTGATCTGCTTACAGAGAAAAAAGGCTATACCTCTACAGAAGACCGTCTCTATCTTGCCGCTCAGGCTTTCAATGTTTCTTCACATTACGACTCGGCTATCTTTGGTTTCTTTCAGGAGAAAACAAGTGTGGATGCTTTCAAATGCAGCATCGGACAGAAACAAGAAATGCGCTATGGTGAGAATCCTCATCAGAAAGGCGCTTTCTATGGTGAAATCAGTCAGGTATTCGATCAGCTTCATGGCAAAGCCATCTCTTACAACAACCTGATCGATCTGGAATCGGCCGATAACCTGGTCAGAGAATTTACAGAACCAACCTTTGCTATCATAAAACACACCAATGCTTGTGGTATTGCCAGTCGTAGTAATACATTAGATGCCTGGAAAGATGCACTCGCGGGCGATCCCGTCTCGGCATATGGCGGAGTGATCGTGACCAACTGCATCATTGATCTGGCAACAGCTCAGGAAATTAATAAACTTTTCTTTGAAATTATCAGTGCTCCGGCTTATAACGATGATGCCCTTGAAGTATTGAAGACAAAGAAAAACAGGATTATTCTAAAGAGAAAGCCTATCGTATTCAGTCCTGTCCAGTTCCGTTCAGTCTTGAATGGTGTACTTGTTCAGGATAAGGATCTGAAAACAGAAACTATTGCAGATCTGAAAGTTGTTACTTCTACCAGTCCTGATAAAGCAATCATTGATGATCTGCTTTTCGCAAACATCGTGTGCAAGCACACTAAATCCAACGCCATTGTCATTGTGAAAAACAAGCAATTGATTGGCAACGGAGTAGGTCAGACCTCGCGTGTGGATTCAACCCGTCAGTCTATTGATAAGGCTCATGAGTTCGGATTCGATCTCAAAGGTGCTGTCATGGCTTCAGATGCTTTCTTCCCGTTTGCCGACTGTGTTGAAATTGCACACAAGGCAGGAATCAATGCATTCGTCCAGCCGGGTGGTTCAGTGAGGGATCAGGATTCGATTGATTACTGCGATAAAAATGATTTATCGATGGTATTTACAGGCATCAGACATTTTAAACATTAAAATATTTGGCTAATTTGTATTTTTTTATAATATTGTGAGCCATTGTTTAATAATTGAATAGTATTTTTGCAGAGAAATAATACAATAATAAAAGATGGGACTCTTTTCTTTTTTAACCAAAGAAATTGCGATAGACCTCGGTACTGCTAATACCATCATCATATACAACGACAAAGTTGTGGTGGACGAGCCTTCAATCGTTGCTATTGAGCGAAATACCGGCAGGGTAATCGCAGTTGGCAAGAAAGCCATGATGATGCATGGTAAAACGCATGAAAACATCAAGACTATTCGCCCCCTACGCGATGGTGTTATTGCTGATTTCCAGAGTGCTGAACACATGCTGAAGGAATTCATCAAAATGGTAACACCAAGAAAGACACTCTTTCCACCTGCCTTGAAAATGGTAATCTGTATTCCTTCAGGTATTACAGAGGTTGAAGAAAGAGCTGTTAAGGATTCAGCTGAACAGGCTGGCGCCAAAGAGGTAAGATTGATCCATGAACCTATGGCAGCTGCTATCGGTATTGGTATTGACGTGATGGAACCTACCGGAAATATGATTATTGATATCGGAGGTGGTACCAGCGAAATTGCCGTAATTGCCCTTGGAGGTATTGTAAATAACAAGTCTATCCGTATTGCCGGAGACGATATGAACTATGATATCGAAGAATACATGCGGAAACAACATAATATCAACATCGGGGAACGCACTTCAGAACGCATCAAGATTGAAGTGGGCGCCGCTATGGTCGACATCGACAATCCCCCTGCAGACTATGCTGTTCACGGACGCGATATGCTGACTGGTATCCCGAAGGAGATATATGTCAATTATGCTGAGATTGCACATTGTCTCGATAAAACCATTTCCAAGATTGAGGCAGCCGTTTTGAATGCCCTTGAAATGACGCCGCCTGAACTTGCTGCCGATATCTACCGCACTGGTATTTATTTAGCTGGTGGTGGCGCTCTGTTGCGTGGTCTTGACAAACGTTTGCATAACAAGACAAAACTTCCAGTTCATGTAGCTGATGATCCACTTCGTGCTGTTGCCCGTGGTACGGGTATCGCTTTGAAGAACTTTGATAGATTTACTTTCCTTATTAAATAAAAACTGCATCGGGATGCAGACCGGAATCTATAATCGGTTCCGGTCTGCTTTCTGAAGTGCCTCCAAAGACGTCGGTATGCGAAACCTATTTAATTTCTTTTGGCGACACTCTATCTTCATACTCTTTATTTTACTCGAAGCTGTATCTTTACTTCTTGTTGTCAACAATAACGGTTATCAGAAATCGGTTGCGTTTGCATGGACGAGTGAGAAAACGGGTGAGCTCCAGAGTGGATACAATAGTTTCTGGGAATATCTGTACCTGAAGCAAACCAATAAAGATCTGGCTGCTGAAAACGCACGCTACCGATCCATGCGCCCTTCATCCTTCCTAATTACCGATACATTGGTTCATTATAAAAAAGACACTGTCTATCGTCAGCAATTTGAAATGCTTTCAGCCAGAGTCATCAGTAATTCCACAAACAGTTCGACCAATTATATGCAACTGAACAAGGGGAAACTGGAAGGAATCAACAAAGATATGGCCGTAGTCAGCCCCACCGGGGTTGTCGGTATAGTAGTTAGTGTATCCAACAATTTTTCATGGGTCATGTCGCTCATCAATAAAGAGACCCGTATCAGTGCCCGCATCAAAAAGAATGGACAGATTGGAACCATATCGTGGGAAGGTGGCAGTTATCAGTATATTTCCTTAAAAGACATTCCAACACATGTCAGAATTTCAAGAGGTGACACCATCGTCACCAGTGGTTATTCACATGAGTTTCCACAGGGCGAAATAATTGGCGTCATTAATGACTTCGACATTAAATCAGGAGACCATTTTTATACCATCAATGTCAGGCTTGCTGTTGATTTTAACAGCCTTGATCATGTCTATGTCATCCGGAACCTGCTTAAGGAAGAGCAAACCAAATTAGAGGAGACTATAAAACAATGAGCAATCAATATATTAGGATCACCTTGCGGTTTTTTGTTCTCCTCCTGATTCAGGTCCTGCTTTTGAATAACATTCATTTTCTGGGGTACATCAATCCTTATGTCTACATTCTTTTCATCCTGTTGATGCCTTTCGAAACTCCACGGGCGATGTTGTTGTTAATGGCATTTGCTATCGGGATCAGCGTCGATTTCTTTTCCAACTCTTTGGGTATGCATGCAGCGGCAACAGTCTTTGCTGCTTATTTCAGACCAGGAGTCATGAGCCTCATCACATCGCGTAAGGAATATGAGCCAGGAGTTGAGCCTTCAATTGTCGACTTAGGTTTCCAGTGGTTTTTCATGTATGCGCTTATTCTCGTAGGGTTGCATCATTTAATCCTTTTCCTTCTGGAGGTTTTCAGATTCAGTAATTTCTTTAGTACATTAGGACATAGCATTTTAAACACCCTTGTTACGGTATTATTCATTATCCTCAGTCAGTACATTTTCTATCGGAAAAAATAAGGTCATTTTTTCAATTACCAACTAATAATTTCAATTATCTTCATATCAAATTAACCAAATGCGAAGTGTATTGATTTTTCTGTTGTCCGCTTTCATCACTGGATTACCCTGTGCACAAACTTATGGCCAGAATATTCCTGTGGGTCAATGGAGAGATCATCTGCCATTCAACAATTTAATCTCTCTGGCCAGAAGCACTGACCGCGTCTGGGCAGCATCTCCTTATGGCATCTTCTGGCTCGATACCGAAGACAACAGTATCAACAAACTCACCAAAGTCAATGGCCTCTCCGATATCGGCATCAGTCGCATAGCCTGGAATGAACCCAAGGGAATTCTATTGGTGGCATACAACAATGCCAATCTCGATATTGTTAATGGCTCAACGATCATCAATCTGCCCGATATCAAAAACAAACAAATCCAGGGTGACAAGTCCATTTATAATATTTATTTCCATGGTCAGTATGCTTACCTCTCCTGTGGATTTGGTGTCGTGGTAGTCGATCTGCAGAAAGTAGAAATAGCCGACACCTGGTATATCGGCAACCAGGGCGCTGCGCTCCGCGTGTTCGATCTCACCTTTGACAAAAGCGGTCAAACCATCTATGCAGCCACAGAAAAAGGACTTCGCACAGCTGCTGCCACCGCCAACCTTGCACTGTTTTCTTCCTGGACACAGGCCGGTACATTTTCAGATGACAACTCCACCTTCAATCTGGTCGAAGCCCTGGATGATAAAATAGTTACCAACCGCAAAGCCATTCAGTATAATCAGGACTCACTCTATATACTGGAAAACGGAAAATGGTCTGGCCTGATGCAAGGCACTAATTTTCCGAGGGTCAGCCTGAACACTTCCGGAAGCAAGCTCATTGTGAACATGGGTTTTTTCATCACCATCCTGAATGCAGATAAAACTTTCAGCTCCCAAATCACCAATTATAACCCCGGAGCCATGAATGCCACCGACATCATCATCGATCCCGATGGCACCAAATGGATTGCAGATGCAACTTCTGCCCTGGTGAAAATCAATCCCGACGGCACGTCCATCAGGATAGAGACTGACGGACCCTCAGTTGCCACAACCTATGCTTTAGCGTCTTCGGGATCCGACATGTGGGGAGTTGCCGGGGGTCGGACTGACGCTTTTGGTAATAACTTTAGCATGGCCAATGCATTCCTCTTTTCACAAGGGAAATGGACCTCCTTCAATAACCAGAAAGTCCCTCAGCTTGGCGATGCCCGCGATTATGTGTCGCTTGCCGTTGATCCTTTGAACCCTAAGCATGTCTTTGTAGGCTCATGGGGGTGGGGGATTTCAGAATATCTCGATGGTCAGTTGAAGAATCAGTTTATCGATCTTAATTCATCACTCCGGGGGGCATCAGCATGGCTCACTTGGTTTGGCATTGGGGGGTTGGCTTTCGACAGCAAGGGAAACCTTTGGGCTACTAATTCAATAACCCCCAATATTCTTTCAGTAAAGAAGAGTGACGCGACATGGCGTTCTTTCAATCTGGCGCCTTTTAATACAATAGATGTCGGCCAACTGCTCATCGATCAGAATGATCAGAAATGGATGGTATTGCGCAACAATGGAGTGCTCGTGTTCTCGGATAACAATTCTATCGATAACCCTTCAGATGATAAGGTGAAAAACCTAACCAACACAATCGGCAATGGCAACCTCCCAGGTGACAGGGTAACCTGCCTGGCAATGGATCGTGATGGGGTGATCTGGGTTGGGTCCGATAAAGGAGTTGGTGTGATTTATAGCCCGGGAAATGTATTTCAGGGAAGAGACTTTGATGCACAAACTGTAAAGGTCGTAAGTGACGGAAAGCTCATCCCATTGTTGGAAAACGAATTGATCACTGCAATCTGTGTCGATGGCGCCAATCAGAAATGGTTTGGGACCCAGAGTTCTGGGGTCTTCCTGATTTCGGCAGACGGTAGCAAACAACTCCTTCACTTCACTGCAGATAACAGTCCTTTATTATCAAACACGATATCTTGTATCGGCGTCAACAAAGACGGTGAAGTCTTTTTTGGAACCGATAAAGGGTTGGTGTCTTATCGGGGGACAGCAGCTGAACCGGGTGCAACAAATTCCGGAGCTTTTGCTTTCCCCAATCCTGTCAGGCCCAATTATTATGGTTCCATTGCAATCAAAGGACTCACGATGAATTCGGATGTCAGGATTACAGATGTGAATGGACGACTGGTCTTTCAAACCAAAGCAGAAGGCGGACAAGCCATCTGGACCGGCAACGACCTGAAAGGCCGGAGAGTTGTTTCGGGGGTATACCTTGTTTTTATAAGTAATGCCGATGGAAGCAGTACCGCGGTGACTAAAATTCTAATTGTTCGTTAACCCTCAACCATGTTAAACAAAACCAACGGCATCGTTCTTCACACCATCAAATACGGCGAAACCAGTGTCATTGCCAGGGTTTATACCGAAATGTTCGGACTGCAATCCTATCTCATAAAAGGAGCCAGAAACCGGAAGGGTGGAAACAAGATGAGTCTATTGGCACCATTGACTATCCTCGAAATGGAAGTTTATCGTAAAGAGACTGCACAACTGCACCATATCAGGGAGATGCGCATGATCTATCCTTTCTCGACCCTCCCTTTCGATGTAATAAAAAGCAGCATTGCTATGTTTATCAATGAGGTCATATTTAGAACGGTTCGTGAGGAGGAACCCAACCGTCCGCTTTACTCTTTTGTAGAAAGCAGCATCCGCTGGTTTGATCTCGTACCTGAGCACTATTCCGATTTTCACCTCTGGTTTATGCTGCATTTTTGCAGTTACCTTGGCTTCACCCCTTCCGACAATTACAGCACAAGTCGAAACATTTTCAATCTCCGAGAAGGCTTGTTTCAATCTCACCTTCCCGATCATGCAGATTATCTTATCGAGCCTCTGAGTTATACCCTGTATCAACTTACCGCTTCAAAACTTGCCGATCTTTCTACGCATCAGCTATCCTCACAAATCCGCCATGCCCTGCTCCCACGCCTTGTAGATTTCTATCGTTTTCATATCCAGGGAATGAAAGACATCAACTCCCTTGAAGTCCTCCGCGAGGTCTTCAGTTAGAAAAAACGTGTATCTTTGCAAAAATTTGAATCAATTATGAGTTTGGAACTGAGCGAACAGGAAATCTTTAGGCGCAATTCGATGAACGAGTTGCTGAGCATGGGCATAAACCCTTACCCTGCCGAGGCATTTGATGTAAATGTAACTGTTAACGAGATTCTTGAGAAATACCCTACCGATAATACCCTGTTTCAGGAAGTCAGTATTGCCGGCCGTATCATGACACGCCGTATCATGGGTGCTGTTTCTTTTGTTGAATTACAGGATTCCACAGGACGGATCCAGATCTATATAAAACGTGACGACATCTGTCCGACCGAAGATAAATCAATGTACAACATCGTCTTTAAACGTCTCTTCGACATTGGCGATATCATTGGCATCACCGGATTCGTGTTCATCACCCAGATGGGTGAAACCACCATCCACGTCAAGGAACTCAAGCTGCTCAGCAAGGCGCTCAAGCCCCTGCCGGTTGTCAAAGAGAAAGATGGTGAACTGTTCGACGCCTTCTCAGACGCCGAGCAACGTTACCGCATGCGCTATGTTGACCTCATCGTCAACAGCCAGATCAAGGATGTCTTCATGAAACGCACCCGCCTAGTCAATACCATGCGCAACTATCTTAACGAAAAAGGATACCTCGAAGTTGAAACCCCAATCCTGCAACCTCTCTATGGTGGCGCTGCAGCCCGTCCTTTCACGACCCATCACAATTCGCTCGATATGACCCTTTATCTGCGCATTGCCAATGAACTCTATCTGAAAAGACTCATTGTCGGTGGCTTTGATGGCGTCTATGAATTCTCTAAAGACTTCCGTAACGAGGGAATGGATCGCTTTCATAACCCCGAGTTCACGCAGATGGAACTCTATGTGGCCTATAAAGACTACAACTGGATGATGGATACCGTCGAGGAGATGGTTGAACGCATTGCTTTGGAGTTGCACGGAACTACACAGGTGCAGGTTGGCGCTAACATGATTGACTTTAAACGACCATGGAAACGGTTCACGATGTACGAAGGCATTCAGCACTATACAGGGATCGATATCTCTGAAATGGATGAAGCTCAGATTCGTGAAGTAGCCGGTAAAGTGGGAGCAGAAATTGACGAGACCATGGGAAAAGGTAAGCTCATCGATGAGATCTTTGGTACAGTGGCCGAGCCCTTCATCATCCAGCCTACTTTTATCACCGACTATCCCGTTGAGATGTCACCCCTTGCCAAGAAGCACCGCAGCAAACCGGGTCTGGTAGAACGTTTCGAAGCCGTTTGTAATGGCAAGGAACTTTGCAATTCATTCTCTGAACTCAACGACCCTATTGATCAGCGTCAGCGTTTCGAATCACAATTGGATTTAGGAAAACGTGGAGATACTGAGTCGATGGTATTGGACGAAGATTTCCTCAGGGCTTTGGAATATGGTATGCCGCCAACAGCAGGTCTTGGAATTGGTATCGACCGTCTGGCTATGATCATGACCAACCAGACCTCAATTCAGGATGTACTCTTCTTTCCTCAGATGCGCCCCGAGAAGAATGCCGTTGAACTGACCGATGAAGACCTTCGTGCTCAAGGCATTCCCGAAGGCTGGATCCCGGCCATTCGGAAGACCAGTTTCAAAACGCTGGAAGCCCTCAAAGAAGCCAATCCCAATAAGTTTTACAACGACCTGGGCGGCCTGAGAAAAAAACTAAAACTCGAAGTCCCAATGCCAACCCTCGATGAGGTAAAGAACTGGCTGGCATAGATTATTGACAACAATTCCATTTTTCGAAAAAGGTATACAGTATTAATATTATATACCTTTTTCAGTAAAAGACAGATTGTTCCATGCTTGAAAATTTTGCAAATTTGATAGATTATAAAGAAACGGGTCCTGACCCCATTAACCCCGATAGGAAATCAGCCTGATACCGTTTAATCGATAGGCTGAGTATTTATCTTTGAGTTGTTGAAATTGTAATGCACTGTGGTCAGGAACAGACTTTAAGAGCCGTGGAAGACTAAGAATGAATGTTACCTTACCTCATTTCTTGACTAATTCTTTATGAATGAAAGAAATGGCTTTAAAAGGCCTCATTGTCGTGGCTATTATTGTAATTTTTCCCCTATTAAGTTACTGCCAATGTTTTGTTGGCTTAATTTAAGCAATCTCTCTAGGATTTAAGGAATCCTATGACTTACATTTAAAAAAGAAAAAACATGAAACTATTAACCATCATTATTCTTTCACTGCTATCCATTAGTAGTTTTGGTCAGAACTTTTCAAAGAACTGGAAGGATATTAGTTATGCCGGTGATTCGATGATTTATCATAAGCTGGACATCTATCTGCCAGCTATCGAAAAGCCTGCTTATCCGGTTGTTGTTGTTATTTATGGAAGCGCATGGTTTTCAAATCGCTCAAAGGGATCGGATCTGCCCACTTTAGGCAAAGCATTGCTTGATGCTGGATTTGCAGTCGTTATGCCCAATCACCGTTCGAGTGCTGATGCAAAATTCCCTGCTCAAATCAATGATATAAAAGCGGTGGTCAGGTTTGTCAAAGCGAATGCAAAAAAATACCAATTCGAAAACTCGTTTGTTGGAATCACCGGTAGCTCATCGGGAGGTCATCTATCCGCACTTGCCGGTACATCAGGGTTGGTTAAACAATTCTCCGTTGGTACTGCAACTGCTGATTTAGAAGGCAATGTAGGTCCCTATACAAAATTCAGCAGTTCGGTCAATGCTGTTGTTGATTGGTTTGGACCAACCAACTTTCTGATAATGGATTCATGCGGAAGCAGTATGAAGCACAATGCTCCAAATTCTCCCGAATCGAGCCTCATTGGCGGACCCATCCAGGACAACAAGGATAAATGTGTACTTGCTAATCCGATCACTTATGTCGATCCAAAAGATCCTCCATTCCTGATTCTTCATGGAGATAAGGACCCATTAGTACCACATTATGAAAGCGAAATTTTATTTAATGCATTACAAAAGGTCAAGGTACCTAGTCAATTAGTAATTGTTCCAAATGGTCAACACGGTCCCGGATTATTCAAAGACGAGTATTACAAAATGATGGTTGATTTTTTCCTCAAGGCTTCAGCAAAGAAATAAGAGACTGTTTAAGTTTGCTTAATGGGGGTCAATAACAATTTTGTAAAATGTTTCATGACCCCCATTATTCAACTTCAAGGACAACATAAGTTCAAATTAATCTTGAGAAATTCTTATTTCATCCAAAAAAAGTGGGGGTTCATACAATAACTCGTGTATTTATTGCATTTTTAAATTCATATATCAATGTCGTTTAGTTAAGGAAATCAGCTGAAAGGCTTAATTTTATTGAAAATAATGTGAAATTCGTTCTTTGAAAAGTTGGAATTGTCTGAATAGTTGATTATCTTGCAGGGGTATATAGGGGGCAATCCAAGTACAAACCCAAAACCCGGGTTGGTAATCTGAACATTTTCAAGAGGCTTTTACAAAAGTTTGTTATTTCGTAGAGACGCAATATTTTGCATCTCTACATATAACAGAGTATGGTCAGTGACCACACTTTTGAGGCAGCCTCTTTATTTCTATGCCATACCCATCATTATAATCGAAAATGTTTTATCTTTATTGAACATGGAAATAAAATAATACGAATAACTACAATACTCCGTTAAAAAAAGAAATAAATGTTTGATATTGAGGAAAATAAGCATCAATAAATTAGGTTAAGCCATTAGTAATCACTATCTTAGATGATTATACCACTAATTATCTTAATATGACTCCTAAGGCCAACCATGACGTTAAATATCTTATTATCAACATATTACAGAACAATATCTTTACTGGTCTCAACAAAGCCCGAAAAGATTTCATTATCAGCGTTCTTTGGCATTTTTTAAGCATCAAAGGTAGAATAAATTTCTTGCAATTAGGACGCTTTAGCCCCTATTGTGAGCAAACCCACAGAATTCATTTCGAGCAGGAATTTGATTTCTTTGCCTTCAACAAGCTTCTGACTGAAGAGATAGTTAGTAAAGATTGTATCATCGCCTTCGATCCTAGCTACATTCCCAAATCAGGTAAGTTAACTTATGGAAGTGGTAGATTCTGGTCAGGTTCTGCAAAGGCTGCTAAATTGGGGCTTGAAATAGGTGGATTCGCAGTGGTAGATGTTGAACACAACACGGCGTTTCATCTGAAGGCGTGGCAAACTCCAGGCTTTGATAAACCCGATGCCGGACAGTTTAATCTACTTTCCTACTACGCTTCTCTGGTCACTGAAAATGCAAAAGCCTTCAAGGAGATATCTAACTATCTGGTAGCAGATGCGTATTTCTCAAAGAAGCCCTTTGTGGATAAAGTCCTGGAGTCGGGATTGCATTTCATCAGTCGGCTCAGAGACGATAGCGTGTTAATGTACAAGTATAGTTGAAAACCAACAGGTAAAAAGGGAAGGCCCAAAAAGTATGGTGACAGAATAAAAGTTGACGATCTTGACACAAAATACTTTGACAAAGTGGTCTGTAACGAAGACCTTACTGTTTACTCTGCCCTGGTCTACTCTAAGGCTTTCCAACGAGACATTAAACTTGCAGTGGCTGTCTTTTATAAAGAGGGACAAGAGGTAGCCCGCAAGCTCTTTTTCTCAACCAATCTTCAACAAGAGGGAGCGCAAATTGTAAGCTATTATCGTTCACGTTTTCAAATTGAATTTTTGTATCGTGATGCAAAGCAGCATACCGGACTTAATCACTGCCAGGCAAGGAGTGAGAACAAACTGGATTTTCACTTTAACGCTTCGCTTACCGCGGTAAATTTGGCCAAGTATGAATGGCTATCCTCTGAGTCCGGTGAACGAACACCGTTCTCTATGGCCAATTATAAAACGTTCTATAATAATGCTTTGATGCTTGACCGATTTATTTGCAGGTTTGCTATTAACCCGAACTCTACTAAAAATAGAAAGATTGCCAAAGAACTATTGGAATTAGGCAGAATTGCTGCCTGAAAATTTAACGGAGTATTGTACAATATAACATCTATAAATTAGCTGAACAGGGATATCATGACAATAGTTTTCGATGCTACAATTAGAATGCTATTAACTAAATAAGCTTACTTTTTTTACCTGATGAGTGTAATATTATTTATATCTTTATACGTGAAAGTTCGCGGGTAAGTTAAGTAATCTAATTACATTTCATTTGCATCACTTTTATTGTATTAAATGACATCTAAATTTATCACAATTGTAACATAAGTCTCGATATACGACTTAAAATCTGTCGTAATCATAACGACTTTACACAATTTTAATCAATTTAAAACAAGTAAAGTGGATAAGTTAAGTGCTGTATAGGTTAAAGTAACTTTCTCGAAATTGGCTTATATTGAATTCCTAATAATAAATATGCTTGTAGCCTGGAAGGGATGGTTAAAACATCATTAAATGGAAAAAAATTACCAATATGTTTTTGAACATGTATTTAAAACCTATTATATTAGGTTATATCATTATGCGTTTAAGTTTATACGCGAAACTACAGTTTCAGAAGATATTGTTCAGGAGATTTTCTCAAATCTATGGGAAAAGCAATTTGATTTGGAATCCGAGTCTATAGTAAAAGCTTATCTATTTCGTTCAGTTCACAACAGATGCCTTAACTATATCAATTATAAAAAAATAACTGATAAGCATCATCAAATTATTCATGATAAAATAGCATTGATTGAATTGGAATATTATAATTCCGATCACGGTAATGCTAAAAGTTTGTTTGAAATGGAGATAAAAATTGATGAGGTCATATCCAAATTACCAATTCAATGCAGGAGGGTATTTGAACTTAGCCGTCAAAAAAGACTTAAAAATGGGGAAATTGCCATCGAATTAAATATATCGGTTGGAGTTGTAGAAAAACACATAACCAGGGCATTAAAAATAATGCGCAAAGAATTAAAGGATTATTTACTACTTGTATTATTCTTTTTGCAGATTTTTCTAAAATAAAAATATTTTTTCTATCTCTCGAGGGGGGATAAATCAAACTGCATTGTCTTACAATACGAACATCCTATGAAAAACTTGAATAACGATATTGAATTAATTGTAAAAGTACTTACCGACGAGGCTTCGGATGAGGAAAAGGAATATTTGCAAAATTGGATTGAAGGAAGTAAATCCAATAAGATGCTATATTTTGAGATAAAGGATATTTGGGAAGTAAGTCATGCAAAAGGGGATGGTCGTTTTAACAGCGATGAATCCTGGAAACGGTTTATAAACCAGATGGAATTGAAAGAAGAGAATGTTGAGAAGGAAAACCGGCATCTCAAACTACTGTCATTCTTAAAAATGGCTGCGATCTTCGTGGTTGCAGTCGGGTTGACATGGCTTGCAATTGAGCTGACAGCTCCAAGGCAACCAATGGTGGCTAAAAATGTAATCATTGCTCCAAAAGGGTCCAAGACACAAATGATACTGCCCGATGGAACAAAAGTCTGGTTAAACTCTGGAAGCAACCTGACCTACTACTCCGATTATAATGGGAAAACCCGTGATGTGATGCTTTCAGGGGAAGCCTATTTTGAAGTCGTCAAAAATCCGGATAAGCCTTTCATAGTAAAAACGGGTAAGATTGATATCAAAGCTTATGGCACCTCGTTTAATGTGAAATCATACCCGACTGATCGCTATGTCGAAACCATATTGATCAACGGGATCGTGACTATAGAAGAGGTATCCACTAAAAAGACTATTGCCATTCTAAGGCCCCATGAAAAATCGATCTTCTATAAAGACGATATCAAACCCGAACTGACCGGTATATTAAAATCAGCCAAAAAGGAAATCGCAAGAGACACGATCATCAAGATCAATGTAGATGAAAACATGTTGCTTGCCAAAACGAATATCATCCCTGAAACGGCCTGGAAAGATCAGATGTTGTATTTCTCGAGTGAAACCCTTGATGAGATTGCCGTCAAACTGGAGAGATGGTACGGGGTGAAGATTCATTTGCAAAACGATGGCATTAAGAACGAACGGTTTACAGGTAAGTTTACCCATAATGAGCCCATCGTTCAGGTACTGGAAGCGATTAAAATCACGACTCCCATCACCTTCACCATCAAATTAAATGATGTTTACATTGATCTAAAAAATAAACCCGTTAAAGTAAATTCATTAAAAAATGAAGCGCCTATGGACTAATGAAAAGGAAAATGTGATAAAAAGAATCGGAAAACGCTAGAACGTTTCCCGATCCACGTCTCTAAACAATGTGAATTGTTTACAACCAATAACCCTTAATCAGTTATTAACTTGAAGACTTACAAAATTATGAAAAAAAAATTACAACTATGTGTTTTTCCATCACAAAAACACATCATTAAATTAATTAGGATTATGAAGTTAACTCTACTGTTGACCGTAATTGCGGTAATTAACCTTTCTGCTGCTACTTATTCACAGGAAACCAAGTTAAATGTGAATTCCACTTCAGCTACCCTTGGAAAAGTATTTAAAGCCATCGAGGACCAGAGTGACTATAATATTTTCTACAAGGATAATCAAATCAATCTCAATAAGGAGGTTAATCTGAGTATGAAAAATGCGACGATCTATGAAGTTCTGGATAAAGCATTTAAAAATACCAACCTTTCCTATACCGTGCTCAATAAAATTATCGTCATTTCAGATAAGAACATGGCTAAATTTCCGGTAACAGGAACTGTTATGGGAAGCAATCAGACGCCAATTGTTGGCGCTACTGTTATGGAAAAAGGCACTCAGAATGCGACGATCACTGATGCTAACGGGAGATTTAAACTCGATGTAAAAGCTTCTGATGCAGTTCTGGTTGTCACTTTTGTGGGTTATGAAGTAGCCGAAATTAATTTAAATGGATCTGCTACTGTAAATGTTACTTTAAAAGATAAAACCAACCTGCTTGATGAGGTTGTGGTTGTTGGTTATGGTACGCAAAAGAAAGTCAACCTTTCGGGAGCGGTATCACAAGTTACAGGCGCTGTTCTGGAAAACAGACCGCTGGTCAATTTAGGACAGGGTCTGGAGGGTGTTATGCCCAATCTACAGGTCACTCAAAGCAATTATGCGCCTGGTCAGGGAGCCTCTTATCAGATTCGTGGATATATGTCGTTGACTGGTGGAAGTCCGCTTATTTTGGTAGACGGAGTGGTACAGGATCCTAACTTACTTAATCCGGATGATATCGAAACTGTTTCAATATTGAAAGATGCTTCTTCAGCTTCTATTTACGGAACAAGAGCCGCATACGGCGTTATGTTGATCACGACCAAAAAAGGGAAAAAGGATCAAGCCCCTACCTTAAATATATCCAGTTCAACAACGGTCAATGTTCCAACCAATATACCGGAGTATTCAGACAGCTGGCAATACATCAACTATATGAATACTTCCAGTATCAATGCAGGTGGGAGTAATTATTTTGATCAGCGCCTGATGGATAATGCCAAGAAATATTACGATGATCCTGCACACAACCTTCCGGTATATTATGATCCGGCCATTGACCTGAACGGTAAATACAATTATTGCGGCAATACCAATTGGGCGAAAGAGTTGTATAAAAATGGGGGGTTAAAACAACTAAATGTCAGTTTATCAGGTGGATCTGAAAAAACAAAGTATTATGTGTCATATGGATATATGAACCAGGAAGGACTCCTTAAATCATATCCCGATAAATATACCCGTCACAATATTAGTTTATCTGTGACTACTGATGTTTTACCATGGTTGTCCTTGACCTCCAGGATAAAATACACGAGTTCTTTTGAAGACCATCCTTCAGGGGGAACTGGGAACTCAGGAATTTCAGCTTATTCCGGACAGTTAAAGGCAGACCTTCGTCCCTTGATGCCGGTAAAACATCCGGATGGAAATTGGGCCGGACAAGGCAGTTTTACCAATCCATTTGCAGTAGGAGCCGAAGGAGGACATGATCAACGAAAAGTGAACGATCTTTGGATAACCGGAGGCATTGACATTCACCCCATCAAATCAATCAGCTTTAAAACCGATTTCACTTATAATCCTTATTCGTGGAACAGGGAAGGGACTACGCGCTTATTCACTGAATATTGGGCAGCCCCAGGGAAATCAAATATTTATCCATGGGTGAATCCAAACTCAGTCCAACTGGAAAATTCAAATGATTATTACACGGCTGTCAATTCTTATTTGGATTATACCAAGAGTATCAGCAAACACAATTTCAAGATTCTAGTTGGATATAACCAGGAGCAAAAAAACCAAAAATGGTTTTCTGCTAAACGGGAAGGGTTGATCGATAATGATTTGCCTGCTATCAATAGGGCCACCAGTACTATTACCGTTAACGGTACAAATACGCTATGGGCTACACAGGGTGTTTTCTCAAGACTCAATTACAATTATGCTGAAAAATATTTCGTTGAAGTAAATGGGCGTTACGATGGATCGTCTAAATTCCCGAAAGATAACAGGTTTGTTTTCTTCCCCACTTATTCGGCCGCATGGCGTATTTCTGAGGAGTCATTCTGGAAAAGTTTAAAACCCATATTCAACGAAGTAAAGTTAAGACTCTCAAACGGGACACTAGGAAATCAAAATGTAAGTGGTAATTTCCCTTATATTTCCAATTATAACATCTCATCTCCGATGTCCTATATTCTTGGTGGAATTCAACCGGTTGGTGTTTCTTCCGGTTCTTTAATCAGTCCTTCATTTACCTGGGAGAAGGTTAAACAATGGAATTTTGGCGCCGATCTTGGATTTTTCAATAACAAACTTACCACTTCTATTGATATATACAATAGGGCAACAATAGGTATGTTGACTTCAGGACAACCTCTACCTGCGGTATTAGGTACCTCAGTCCCCAATCAGAATGCTGCCGATTTAAAAACATATGGATGGGAAGGGGTCATTTCTTATAAAAACAATTATAGAGATCTCACTTACAGTGTTTCATTAAATGTTTCAGATTATCAGACAAAAATTACTAAATTCCTGAACCCGACCGGTGATCTGGGTAGTAATTATGTTGGTAAACAAATGGGCGAAATCTGGGGGTATGAATCAAACGGACTTTTCAAAACGATAGATGATATCGCTGCTTCTCCAAGTCAGTCTCAATTTTATGGAGGTACATGGCATACCGGAGATGTGAAGTATGTTGACCTGAATAATGATAAATTAATAGGACCTGGAAAAAATACGCTTGCTGATCATGGGGATCAAAAAATCATTGGAAATACAACCCCAAGATACCAGTTTGGAATTCAGATGAACGCATCATGGAGAGGATTTGATCTTAACATTTTTCTGCAAGGAATCGCAAAACGTGATTGGTGGCCAAATGATGGAAGATTTTTTGGAATAAGCAGTGAATGGGATGTTCCTATGAAGGAGAATCTTGATTATTATTCCGATGCTACACCTGACGCCAGGCTTCCACGTCCTTATATAGACGGGGGGCATGGCAACCGGTATGCCTCTACACTGTATCTTCAGAATGCAGCCTACCTTCGTTTGAAACAAGCAAGTCTGGGATACACCGTTCCTGTTAAATGGTCGAAAAAAGCATCCATAACCAAGGCCCGCATCTATTTTACAGGACAAAATATCTTTACGCTTACTAAACTCAATAAGCTATATGATCCTGAAAATATAAACCTTATGGGTTATCCAATTACGAAGTCGTATTCACTTGGTGTAAACCTTACGTTTTAATCTTTAATTCTATAAGACATGAAAATTAAATATAATTCAATCATATTTGTACTGTTAACACTCTTCTCAGCATGTCAAATAACAGATACTGTACCTAAAGATGCTATTACCGATTTGAATTACTGGAAAAAACCAGATGACCTCAAGCTCTTTGCTAACAACTTGTATACTACACTTTCAACAACACTATCATCTCCCGTAACACTTGATAATCAAAGCGATAATGTGGTAACAGGTGCGCAAAACAATATCTTATTCAACACCTTGGCTGTACCTGGCAGTGGTGGCGGATGGTCAAGTGGGGACTGGACCAACATCCGCAATTGCAATTACTTCCTGAGTCATTATCAAACAGTGGTAGGCGCTCAGGTGGATATCAACCAATATTTAGGTGAAATTCAATTCTTCAGGGCTGTTGAGTATTTCTATAAAGTCAGAAGGTTTGGTGATGTTCCCTGGATTGATAAGAATCTGAACGTAACGGATTCCACTTATCTGATGGCAGCACGGGCACCGATGAAGACGATAGTAGATCATATCATTACTGATCTTACGGCGGCCATTACTAATCTTAAAACCCCCGACCTGCTTGATGCCGGAAGAATAAACAAATATGCAGCTATGCAAATGTTGGCACGTGTCTGCTTGTATGAGGGGACTTATTTGAAATACCGCAATATCACGGATTATCAGACTTATCTTACAACTGCCGCAACGACTACTGATGCTATCATGGCAACCGGGAAATACGATATTGTTAAAGCTACGGCTCAATACATGATTCCCGGTTATCCATTGTATTACAAGCAACAGTTTAATCAGGAAGATTTAACTAATAACAAAGAGTGCATTCTTCCTCAGATCTTCACAACAGGACTTCTGATGCAAGGTTTATCCAGGACAACTGACGAGTCCGGATTGGGCGCCAGTAAAGATTTTATTGAAGATTTTCTTTGCACCGACGGGTTACCTATTGCTTTAAGTCCTCTTTATAAGGGAGATGACTCAACTCAAATGGAGATGACCAATCGTGATCCAAGGTTGAGAAACATGATCGATAATAAAAACCTTCCTTATTATCTCGATGGCACTAAACCTATTGTTTATCCGGTAACTCCTGTTACTGTAAGCAAGTGTCCTACGGGATACGAAATCTTTAAATTCAGAACCCCTGAACCTGCACAAAATGAAGCAGGTCATAGCACTAAAGATTGGTTTCTTTTTCGCTATGCCGAAGTGTTGTTGATTAATGCAGAAGCCAAAGCTGAATTAGGAACCATCCAACAGGCTGATCTGGATAAGACCATCAATAAATTGCGTGCCCGAATGGATGAGCCAGGTAGTTTTGTAATGGGAACCTTGTCCCTAAACCCTCCAGTCGATCCATTGGCCACGATTAATGGAAATCCAAAATATGGTTATGCTGTTTCTCCCCTTATCTTTGAAATACGCAGAGAACGCAGGATTGAACTCGCTTTTGAAGGGTTTCGATGGGATGATATCTGCAGATGGAAAGCGGGAAAACTCATTGAAAACCCTAAAACAATGTTAGGAATTGTAGTAAACAGTGGAGTCGTTGCTCGTTACAAACTTTATAACGGTGGAACAGACCAATTTGCTAACCGGTCACTCTACAACTTGACCGACTGGAATGGACAGACCAAAACCCTTTTAAAGATTTATACTAATACATCACGGACGTGGGCTGATAAATTGTATCTGACACCACTTCCAACCACACAGTTGACTTTAAATCCACACCTGACACAAAACCCAGGTTGGTAATCCGAAAGCATAAAAAAGAGGCTTTCACAAAAGTTTGTTATTTCGTAGAGACGCAATATTTTGCGTCTCTACCTGTAACACAGAATATGGTCAGTGACCACACTTTTGAGACATCCTCTTATTTCTATTTTACATCCATCATTTTAATCGAAAATGTTCTATCTTTATTGCACATTCCAATAAAATAATCCGAATAATTCAAAAACTAAAAAGATATGATTAGTAAACTTTTCTGGGCAATCATGATTTCGTCAATATTTATTAGTTCCTCTTTTGCTCAGATCAAGGCGCCGAAGCCTTATGGGCCGGTTCCGAACGAAAACCAGATGAGATGGCAGGAAATGGAATATTATGCTTTTGTCCATTTCTCGGTCAATACTTATACTGATAAAGCTTGGGGTGGCGGAGATGAAGATCCCAAAATATTTAACCCCACCGAGTTGGATTGTCGCCAGTGGGCGCGCATTTGCAAGGAAGCAGGGATGAAAGGAATCATCATGACCGCAAAGCACCACAGTGGTTTTTGTCTTTGGCCTTCAAAATACACGGAGTATTCTGTGAAAAATTGTCCCTGGCGTAACGGGAAAGGGGATATAGTTCGCGAAATGTCTAATGCCTGTAAAGAATACGGACTGAAATTAGGGATCTATTTATCGCCCTGGGACAGGAACTCTGCAGATTATGGAAAACCTGAATACATTACTTATTTCAGGAATCAGCTCAAGGAACTCCTGACTAACTATGGAGATATTTTTGAAATATGGTTTGATGGGGCCAATGGTGGCTCAGGTTATTATGGTGGTGCCAAAGAAACGCGCAAAATAGACCGTAAGACCTATTATGACTGGAAAAATACGTACAAACTCATTCGTGAACTTCAACCTAATATCGTAATCTGGAACGATGGAGGTGATAGAGGTGATCTCCGTTGGGTTGGAACAGAAGCAGGCTATGTTGGTGAAACAAACTGGAGTTTATTGAATGCCACAGGCGATGTGCCTGAAAACATGTTACGTTATGGAGTGGAAAACGGGGATTCATGGGTTCCCGGCGAAGTGAATACTTCCATCCGGCCCGAGTGGTTCTACCACCCAAGCGAAGACAATAAGGTGAAAACATTGCCTCAACTTATGAACCTTTATTACAACTCTATTGGCCGCAACGGGACCTTATTGCTCAACTTCCCGATTATGCCAAACGGTTTGATCCATAAAAATGACGAAAAAGCAGCGTTGGAATTTGCCAAAGCAGTAAAAGAAGTATTTGCAGTGAATCTGCTGGATAAGAAAAAAGCAACCGCTTCGAACGTTCGTGGCAACAGTAAAGATTTTGGAGCAGACAAAGCAATAGACGGCAATAAAAACACGTATTGGGCTACTGACGACGATATAAAAACAGCTTCTCTGACCATCGATTTGGGCAAACCAACTACATTCAACCGTTTTCTGGCACAGGAATATATCCGTTTGGGACAACGTGTGAAAACCTTTACGGTTGAAGCTTTTGTCGATGGAAATTGGAAAGAACTTGCCAAAGAAACAACGATCGGTTATAAACGAATCCTCCGTTTCCCGGCTGTCAAGGCAACTAAGGTTCGTTTCAATATAACAGATTCAAAAAGCTGTCCGCTAATTTCTAATATCGGTATTTATAATGCACCTCAAATTTTGACGCTACCCTTAATTGTAAGAAATCAATCTGGTGAAATAACCATAACTCCGGATGATGTAGAATCGGTTGTTTACTATACATTGGATGGTAGCATACCTACAACTAAATCGAATAGGTACAGCGGGCCTGTTCAATCAGAAGGGAAAGTGGATGTAAAGGCTATAGCTTACGATGCCGTTTCTGGAAAAAGCAGCCCCGTGAGCCAGGAGAAATTCGATATCTCCCGTAAAGGATGGAAGGTATTGGGCGTTGAAAGTGAAACCGTAAACAGGATTCTTGACGGGAACAAGTCTTCAACATGGTATCAGGGCAGAGATAAAAAGATGCCTGTTGATCTGGTGATCGATTTGGGACGTGATCAAAATCTATGTGGGTTCAGATACTTGCCAGACCAAAGCCGAGCCACGGGCATCATTACAAACTACCAATTCTTTGTTTCGCAGGATAATAATAATTGGAAACTGGTTGACGAAGGAGAATTCGCAAACATTAAAAATAACCCTTTATGGCAAATCAAAAAATTTGCACCTGAAAAGGCCCGCTACATTAAATTTAGGGCTTTGAAAAATACGGAAGGAAACGATAATGTCGGATATGCCGAAGTGGATGTGATTACAAACTGATTAATATTTTGGAAGTGATTAAAATTATGGGGTTAGGCGCTTAAACCACCCAGGTTATTTAATTGATTAGGTTGTGTTTTGTAACATTGTATCTTTTCGTATCTTTAGAATAACCAATTGATTTTTTCATGAAGAAGCAAAGTCTGGTACAAATTTTAGAAACGCTTAGTGCTACTGAAATTTGTACCAAATTTTGCTCTGACTCCCATCCATCAATTATTGCATGGGCAAAGGAGAAACATATTGAACATCATACTTTTATTGCCAACAAACAGAAAATTAAAAACAAGGTTTATCACGTTCAACATGACAACTCTCTGGACAGCCTACGCGAAAGATGACTGATCAAATTCTTTGGGATATCATCCAAGTATCTTCAGAATTACCTGAGTTGGTTTGTACTGCTACAAAAAACAAAGAACGCAAAAGATATTTTGGTCGCATTTGCAAAACAAATTATGTTGAGTAATAATGCCATCAATTCCTTCAATAAGATACCGCAAAAGTATCATGAATTAATAACACTACAATATTAAGCAACACAACCTTATGAATCAGAAATATAAAAAATCAAAACGCACAGATTTTAAAATTATCCGAAAAGCTTTTTTAATAACAGCGATATTTTGCCAGGCCACTTTGAATTTTGCTCAAACTACCGTGGTACAAATATGGAATAAGGACTTTGAACAATCTTCAATAAAACCATGGATAGGTTTAGGAACAGGTATAAAGCTATCAAACACGGTATTTCATTCCGGGAAACAAGGTCTTGAAATTATGTCGGGCGCGACAGCTCAATTGGCCATTAAGCTTAAACCTGCTTCAACCTATAAGATTACAGCCTGGGTAAAAACCAATAGTGGCTCCGATGAGGTTCAATTGAACATTACCGGTTTAGGTAACAACAATATAAGTATAGCTAGTGCCTTAGCCGATTGGGTGAAGCTGGAGAAAACAATTACAACAGAAGAGGGACAATCATCGCCTTTCATCGAAATTTATAATCCCGATAATCCCAATCACTCCAGCGCATGGGTCGATGATATAAATATTGAATATACAGGTGCTCATGTGCCCGCAAAAATAGCAGGGATTAACCCACTTCCGGTAAGGATTACCAAAACAGAATTGGGGATTACACAACAGCCACTTGAAAAGATGAACTGGCTTTTGGATGCCAAGTTTGGAATGTTCATTCACTGGGGTCTCTATGCAGGACCGGCACGAGGCGAATGGTATCGTGAAAATGTAGGTATGTCTGAAGAAGAATATCGCAAATTTGCCTATCCGGAAAGCGGGGATAAATATTTTGTAGCCGATAAATTTAATGCTGATGAATGGGCAAAGTTGGCTAAAGCAGCAGGAATGAAATATATGAACCTTGTCACGCAACACCATGATGGGTATGCACTGTTTGATACAAAGTATATGAATGCTTTTAGCAGCAAGCAAACACTTAACCGTGATTTTGTAAAAGAATATGTAGATGCCTGCAGAAGCAATGGTTTGAAAGTGGGTATTTACAAAACACTTATCAACTGGCGTTATCCGGGTTATTATGATATAACCGGCACAGACTGTAAGAAGAACAAATTCGGATGGGTAACGGACATAGCCCACAAGGAAAATGCCCGTCTGATGAAAGAAGAAATGTATTGCCTGACGAAGGAATTGATGACTAAATATGGAAAGATTGATCAGATCTATTGGGATGGTGGTTGGTTGTCACAACAGGGTAGTGATGCTGACGGCGCTTATTTTTGGGAGTCGGGTAAATATCTTGATCCAAATAATCAGTGGCCGGTAAGCCCTTATTTTCAGGATATAGATGAGACAACAGGTAAGCCTTTAGGTATTATGGGTATGGTTCGGAAATATCAACCTGATATAATTGTAAATCCTCGGGCAGGTTGGTATGGCGACTATAAAAGTGAAGAAGGTAGTGCTGCCATTACAGGTCCGGTACGCACAGAAGAAATTTATGAAAAGAACACATCGATGGTTTCCAGTTGGGGATATACACCTGACTTAGAAGATTCAACCAAGATTATTTCAGTTGCCCGGTTAAAAAGAATGATGGCTGATTGTGTAATTCGCAATATGTCTTTATTGCTCAATGTAGGGCCTGACCGTCACGGTCAGATAACCAAGGCAGAATCGAATGTATTACTGAAGATGGGAGTGTGGTTACAAAAGATTGGCGATGCAGTATACAATACCCGTGGTGGACCCTGGAATCCAAAGGATGGCCAGTATGGATATGCATATAAAGGTAATACCCTTTATGTCTATTTATTGGAAGGATATAAAGGAAACAAGTTTATACTGCCAGCCATAAATAAGGATCAGAAAGTAGCAAAGGCTTACATGGTCGATAATAAAAAGCAAATTAAAGCAACTCAAAATAAAGAGAGGGAAATAACTATTTCAAACTTTGAAAAAGGAGTTAATGAAATTGCAATTATTGCCATTGAACTGAATAAGAATGTAATGAATTAAATGATTAGGGTTGTGAAACCTACTATGTTATTTTTGAAAAGCATTTCGACTCTTCTATTGTTGGTATTGACTCTGCAAGGTTTATCACAATCTGTCACATTAGCCAAACCCAGTCTCCAGCAACTGGCATTTCAGGATCTCGAACTAGGAGTTTTTATATATTACAGCATAGATGCCTATGCCGACGCAAAAGATATTTTGGTTGCATTTGCAAAACAAATTATGTTGAGTAATAATGCCATCAATTCCTTCAATAACTTACCGGTGAAGTATCATGAATTAATAACACTAAAATATTAAGCAATACAACCAAAAAAAATGAATCAAAGATTTAAAATGGTATCGGTTTTTTTTGACATCTCACTTTTACTATGTTTGATTTCCATTAATGGAATATCACAAAACATACAACAAACAGCTCAATTTAAAAGAACAAAAGATAATTTTGATGCTAACTGGCAATTCCACAAAGGCGACATAGCTATTAAACGTGCAGTAAAAGCCGGCGGATATGGAGGCTTAACCGATGTCAATGTTAAGGTTGAAACAAATAAAGATGCTGTCATTGTTTATATAGATGTCGAAAAACCAGCTAAGTTCAAACCTGAAGACTGGAAAGGGCTAAACCTACCGCATGATTGGTGTGTAGAAGGGACTTTCGTTAATGATAATTCAATTGGAAGCGCGCCAGCAGTGAGTGGATATCTGCCAGGAGGTATAGGCTTTTACAGAAAAGAATTTGAAATACCTGAAACAGATAAAGGGGAAAAAATATCCCTTGAATTTGACGGAATTTTCAGAAACAGTACGGTTTGGGTAAATGGCCATCTCATTGGGAATCATCAAAGTGGCTACACACCTTCTAACTATGATTTGACTGATGTTTTGCGTTATGGTACCGAAGGCAAAAATGTTATTCTTGTAAAGGTTGATGCTACTGAGTACGAAGGTTGGTGGTATGAAGGGTGTGGAATTTACCGGCATGTTTGGCTTACTAAAACCGACAGACTCCATGTCGAACGCTTTGGCACTTATGTTACAACACCTTCAATTTCATCTGATAAGGCTTCAGTTAGCATAAAAACAATATTGAAAAACGAATATAAAACAGTCAAAAATGTTACACTTATTTCTAAGATTGTTGATAACAGGGGAGTCGTAATTGATACAAAAACTTCATCTCATCAGGTAATTGAACCTTTTAGTTCTACAGAGATTGCACAAAAAGGAGCTATTAAAAAACCTTTGTTATGGTCGCCTGAAACCCCGAATCTTTATAGAGTCCTGACTGAAGTTTCTGAAAACGGGAATATCATCGACACTTACGAAACCACTTTTGGCGTACGAACAGTTGAAATCAACCGAAATGGAGTTTTTCTCAATGGGAAATTATATCCGGTGAAAGGTACTTGTAACCATCAGGATTTTGCCGGAATAGGGGTAGCTCTCCCGGATAAAATCAACGAATATAAATTAAAGCTGCTTAAAGAAATGGGATGTAATGCTTATCGTTGTTCGCATCATCCTCCAACTGTGGAATTGCTGGATATGTGTGACCGGATGGGGCTGCTGGTGTTGGATGAAAACCGTATGTTGTCGAGTACTGAAGAAGGGATAAAGGATTTGACAGCCATGTTATACAGGGATAGGAACCATCCGTCCATATTTATGTGGAGCATGGAGAATGAAGAAAAGATACAAGGTACAGTAACCGGGACAAGGATACTTGAAACACTACTAGAAACCACCCATAGGATTGATCCAACGCGTCCTGTAACTGCCGCCATGAACCATGGACGGAACGAAGGAGGGTATAGCGATGTGCTGGATGTTGTGGGATATAATTATGGAGATAAAGGATTAGCTTATGTGAAAGACCATGAAAAAAATCCTCAGCGAATTCAGTTTTGTACCGAAACCACAAGTTTCATTTCAACGCGTGGGGAATATCAGAACGATTTTGGAAAAGGGTATGTTTCAAACCTCGGGCTATGGCAACCCAATTGGGGGCCTCTGCCAGGGGAAGACTGGGCGGATATCGTCAAATATCCCTATCTTGGAGGGCTGTTCGTCTGGACCGGCTTTGACTACCGTGGTGAGCCTACTCCATACCGTTGGCCATGTGTTACATCTCATTTCGGATTTATGGATATATGTGGCTTCCCCAAAGACGGGTATTATGCATACAAAGCAGCCTGGACAAACGAGCCGGTTGTTCATATTTTCCCGCATTGGAACTGGCCTGGGAAAGAAGGGGATAGCATCAAAGTGCATTGTTACACCAATTGCGATGAAGTTGAGTTGTTCCTCAACGGCAAAAGCATAGGAAAGCAAAAAGCAGTTCCATATACCAAATTGATTTGGCCACTTATATATCAACCCGGAAAACTTGAAGCACGGGGTTACAAAGGAGGAAAGGTTATTGTAAAAGATATTGTAGAAACAACTACGCCCCCCACACAGGTAGCTTTAAGCAGCGATTGCAATACGCTAAAGGCTGATGGCTGCGATGTGGCTGTTATCAGGGTCGCAATCAAAGATGCCAAAGGCAGGGTGGTGCCAACTGCCAATAATCTTGTTCAGTTTTCAATTGAAGGCCCAGGTAAGATAATTGGAACAGGAAACGGCAATCCAAGCAGCCATGAACCGGATAAAGCAACTCAACGCATGGCTTTTAACGGGTATTGCTTAGTTCTTGTTCAAACCACCAAACAAGACGGGATAATCAAATTGAAGGCATCTTCCAACACGCTTAAAGATGCTGAAGTTCTTTTAAAAGTCGAATAATTTTGTTAATTACATTCTAAATAATGAGATACTTAATTCTTACAATAAACTTGCTGTGGTCAATGTGTTCGTTTTCGCAAACAAACTTCTATGTTTCTCCCAAAGGTAATGATACTAACAAGGGAACACAAGCCAAGCCTTTTGCCTCAATAAACAGGGCGTTGGTAGAGACTCGTAAAACATCTGGAAATGTTAAGTTATATCTTATGGGAGGTACTTATTACCTTAACCAGCCAATAGTTTTTACACCCGAAGATTCCCGAAAAGAGAATGAATTTCTTGCAATAACAAATTTCAAAAATCAGAAAGTCGCTATAAACGGCAGTGTTGTGTTAAATTTAAAATGGGAGGAGTATAAAAACGGCATTTGGCAAGCTAAAGTAGCACAAGCTGTCATTTTTGACGAGTTGTTTGTAAACGGGCAATTGCAACGAATGGCACGGTATCCGAATTATGACTCAACAGCCCATTTTTTGGGAGGAACAGCTGACGATGTTCTTGCTAAAGAACGTGTAGCCCGATGGAAATCCCCTGAGGGAGGATATATTCACGCCCTTCATCCAAACGAATGGGGAGACGTTCATTATGTTATTAAAGGGAAAAATGACAAAGGTGAACTTGATCTTGAAGGCGGTTGGCAAAACAATCGTAAAATGGGTATGCACAAAAAATACCGTTTTGTCGAAAATATTTTTGAAGAACTGGATACTGTAAACGAGTGGTTTTACGATAAGAAAGCCGGAATTCTATACTATTATCCACCTAAAGGCATGGATATCAAAAAGGCAAAGTTTGAAACCCCACAAATTGCCAATTTACTCGAGTTTAGAGGATCGGAAACAAACCCGGTGAAAAACATCTCCATTGAGGGACTCACGCTTACGGAAACCCTGCGCACATTTATGCAGAATAAGGAACCATTACTGCGTAGCGACTGGACTATTTACCGCGGAGGAGCTGTGTTTTATGATGGTGCGGTAAATTGTTCCCTTAAAAATTGCACACTTAACAATTTGGGCGGTAATGCTATATTTTTCAATAATTATAACCGCCATTGTGAGGTGTCTGAATGTTTAATTTCAGAAATAGGAGCCAGTGCTTTTTGTTTTGTCGGTGATCCGGGTGCCGTGCGTTCCCCGAGTTTTGAGTATAACCAGCGTTTGCCGTTGGATCAGATTGACCGCACTCCCGGCCCTAAAACTAATAACTTCCCGGCTGAATGTATGGTGTACAATAACCTGATGTTTAATTTGGGTCTGGTAGAAAAGCAATCGGCAGGGGTTGAGTTGTCTATGAGTCAGTGTATCACGGTCAGCCATAATACCATTTACGATGTTCCCCGTGCAGGGATAAATGTGAGTGAAGGAACCTGGGGTGGTCATGTTATTGAGTACAACGATGTGTTTAATACTGTAAAGGAAAGTGGTGACCACGGTTCGTTCAATTCATGGGGGCGCGACCGATACTGGCATCCGGACAAGCGGGTTTTAGATACTATCGTTAAAAACAATTTCGATATGGCCTTACTCGATGCTGTCAAACCTATTATCCTTCGTAATAACAGGTTTCGATGCGACCATGGTTGGGACATCGACCTCGATGATGGTTCGAGTAATTATATCATTAGCAACAACCTGTGTTTAAATGGCGGAATAAAGCTCCGTGAAGGGGTAAACCGAACAGTCGAAAACAATATCATGATAAATAACACCTTCCATCCTCATGTCTGGTTTAACAATAGCAATGATGTTTTTCGTTACAATATCGTTTTTACCGGATACAAGCCCATTAATATTAAAGTTTGGGGCAAGGAAACAGATTTCAATGCTTTCAGCGACCTGGCCTCGCTTAAAGCGGCACAGGCCAGGGGAACAGATAAAAATTCGGTATGGGGAAAGTCGGATTTTGTAAATCCTAATGGAGGTGATTTCCGGCTTAAAGAAGGTTCTGTGGCATTATCAGTCGGTTTCAAAAACTTTGAGATGGATAATTTCGGTGTTATTTCACCAAAATTAAAAGCATTGGCTAAAAAAGTCACGATAACCCCCATTCTTGCTCCCGAAAAAGCAGATGACGATGTAATTATCGACTTTATGGGAGCAAAAGTAAAGAACCTTACTACTTTAGGCGAACGCTCTTCAACCGGAATGAGCAGCACGATAGGTGTATTGGTTGTGGAAGTGGCTGCCAAATCAGAAGCATCCGGGTTTTTACAAAACAATGATGTGATTTTGTCATTTAACGCAAAGAGAACAGATAGACTTAGCGACTTACTCGAGGCACGGAAGTTGGTTATAGGGTCAAATACTGAAGTTGTTATTTTTCGTAACCAGAAAGAAGAAAAAAAACTGGTTGTATTGAATGGAAGAAAATAACAATCTTTAATAAATCCGTTGTGAAAGGAATCATCATTACGGCAAATCACCACTGCGGTTTTTGGCTTTTGAAATTCTAAAATATAAAATCTAATATAGGAATGAGTAAAATTAATAAATTATTATTGGTAGTATTTTTTTTCCTGAGCTTCGGTTTAAACAGCAAAGCTCAGGAAATGAACCAGGGGAAACAACTTTTTGACAATGATTGGAAGTTTTTTCAGGGAGATTTAAAGGGCGTTGAAAATCCGGAGTTTAACGATAAATCGTGGCGTGACATTGATTTACCCCACGATTGGAGCATAGAAAAACTCCCTGATCAGGAGCCCGGACAGGTGGTTGGTCCATTTTCTAAAAAAAGTCCGGGAACAACTGCTACCGGTTATACTTTGGGGGGTACAGCCTGGTATCGCAAAACTTTTACCTTGAACCCAAAGCAAAAATACAGCACATCGCTTATTAACTTCGATGGCGTGTATATGAATTGCGATGTTTGGGTCAATGGCAAACTGGTGGGTTCGCATCCTTATGGTTATACTGCTTTTAATTTTGATATTACTCAGTTTCTAAAACCGTCCGGACAGCCAAATGTTATTGCAGTTAAAGTTAAAAACGAAGGTAAAAATTCCCGTTGGTACAGTGGCTCGGGCATTTACAGGCACGTTTGGTTTATTCAAAAACAATCGGTTCACATTGCGCATAATGGCGTTTCCATTACAACCGAAAACATTACATCAGGTAATGCAACGGTTAAAGTTGTTTCTACTATAAATAAAACAAAAGAAAAAAGCTCATCAGTAAAACTATTGATTAACATTCTCGATTCGGATGGTAAAATTTCACAAACAGCCGAAACACAAGTTAAAACGATTTCTTCAGGCAATGAAGAATTTGCCCAAATCATTACCATTCCACAACCAAAATTATGGGCGGTCGAAGCTCCAAACCTTTATACCGCCGAAATACAGGTAATTGCTGATGGTATTGTTTCTGATAAAGTTAGTACAACATTCGGCATCCGAACCATCCATTTTGATGCCAAAACAGGTTTTTTGTTAAATGGCAAAAAGGTACTCTTGAAAGGTGGATGTATGCACCAGGATAATGGTTTTCTGGGTTCGGCAACTATCGACCGTGCCGAGGAACGGCGTGTACAACTGATGAAAGCGTACGGTTTCAATGCTATCCGTACCAGTCACAATCCACCTTCTCAGCAATTCCTCGATGCTTGCGATCGCAACGGCGTTCTGGTACTTGAAGAAGCTTTTGATATGTGGGAACGGCCAAAAAATCAACAGGATTATCATCTCTATTTTAAGGAATGGTGGCAGAAAGACCTTGAATCGATGGTGATGCGTGATCGAAATCATCCTTCTGTTATTTTCTGGAGTATTGGAAATGAGATTAACGAACGTGCTGATTCATTGGGTTATGCCATTACTAAAAGGTTGGCTAACGAAGTTCGTCGTCTCGACCCAACCCGCCCGGTAACCGAAGCAATATGTGATTTTTGGGATCATGGCGGACAGAATTGGTCAACTACAATTCCTGCATTTGCAAACCTGGATGTGGCTTCGTATAATTACCTCTGGAAAAAATATGAATCGGATCACGTTCTATTCCCCGAAAGAGTGATAATGGGCACCGAGTCGTATGCAGGAGAAGCTAATGTAAACTGGAAACAAGTTGAGAAAGACCCGTGGGTGATTGGTGATTTTGTGTGGACAGCTATGGATTATTTAGGTGAAACCGGCTGTGGCAGCTCAATCTATGGAACAAGAGAGGGTCAGAGGGTAGGTTTAAAACCCTGGCCCTGGTTTAATGCATATTGTGGAGATATAGACATTTGCGGTTTTAAGAAATCACCATTAATTTACCGCGATGTAGTTTGGAACAACAGTGATCTGGAAATGATGGTTCATGAACCAATTCCGGTAGGGATGAAAGAAACCTATAGTTATTGGGGTTGGCCTAACGAAATACAAAGTTGGAGCTGGGCCGGCAACGAAGGTAAAACAATGGATGTAAGAGTGTTTTCGAATTATCAGGTTATCCGACTCGAACTAAACGGAAAAATCATCGATGAACAATCAATTACTGAAAAGTCTAACTTAATAGCCACATTCAAAGTCCCCTACGAACCTGGCGTTTTAAAAGCTATTGCTTTGAATAATGGAATTGAAGTTGCTTCCAAAGAACTGAAAACAACTGGTGCACCAGCTAAAATAAAACTATCCGCTGACAGGTCAATCATCAAAGCTAACCGGAATGATTTGTCGTATGTGAAGGTTGAAATAACTGATGCACAAGGCAATTTAATTCCTAATGCTAATATTCCTGTAACATTTTCAGTCTCAGGAGTTGGTGAAATAGCAGGTTCAGGCAATGCTTGTCCTACCGATATGGAAAGTTTTAATAATAAGGTTTGTAAGACATATCGCGGTCAGGCTCTTGCAATTCTCCGTCCTTTAAAAGAAAAAAATACGGGAACGATAACTCTCAGGGCTGAAGCAAATGGATTGGCAACTGGAGAGGTAAGCATAATTTTACAATAAGGCTTATTCCTATTTGGATTTTACCGATAACAAAAACGATTTGATTAATTTTGAAGCTATCTGCCCAAATTGTTTTGGAAAAGGACATTAATCGAAAAAGAACTAAGGACCTTGTGAATGCAATAATTTTGTTAACAACCGACCGGAACGTAATCGATGCTGATGGAGAAGATCTTTCATATATCAAAGTAAAGATTGTTGACCAGGAAAGCCGCATCTGTCCAAATGCTGACAATCTTATGAAATTCAAAAATGAAGGAAAGGATATCATAGCCGGTGTGGGCAACGGCAACCCCATCAGCCACGAGTATTTCAAGGCCAGCGAACGAAAGGCATTTCACGGTCTGTGTTTAGCTGTTGTCAAATCGAAACAGGAGAGGGGAGACATCCGTCTTTCAGCAGAATCCGAAGGTCTGCAGTCTGCAAAAGTTTTAATTAAAGTAAAATAGGTTTTATTATGAATTTAAGAACAACTAATTAGGACCTGCTGATTAACTATATTTGTGTTGATCTTAAGATAATTATGATTATATTTGGACAACCAAGTGCAAGGAATCATGGGAAAGGCCAAAAGAAAGCGCGCATCTGCACCCATTTATGTCAGCCCCAACCAGCTCACCATCGAGGGATTTCAGACCCCCTTCGATCAACAATTAACCAAAGATAACCGCTGGGTAATTTTAGCTCACTTCATTCCATGGGACGATGTTTGCGCCATTTACCTTAAACATGTTGGTGTAAGCAGTACTGGACGACCAGCAATAAGTCCACGTGTTGTGATAGGCTCTTTGATCATAAAACACCTTGGCAATCTTGATGACAGAGAGACCGTGGAGCAGATCAGGGAAAACATATACATGCAATACTTTCTTGGATACTCCAGTTTCACAACGGCACAGCCTTTTGATCCAACACTCTTTGTTGAGTTCCGAAAACGTCTGGGGATGGACAACCTGAACGAAATCAATGATAAGATAATCGCTCTGAAAACTAAGCTAGAAGCTTCAAAGACCCAGTCAAAACCATTTGATCCGGATCAAGATCCAACCGATCATAACACTGGGAGCGAGAACAGAGGAAGGGTGATTTTTAACGCTACAGCTTGTCCACAGGATATTGCCTACCCTACTGATCTGAACCTGCTCTCTGATGCAAGGGAAAAAGCAGAACAGTTGATTGACATCCTTTATGAT